>Ga0208314_100001_pt1 | contig 168249 bp, 158 predicted proteins | sample OSPB_Mat_host_9__FD_187144 | JGI IMG/M metagenome (GOLD analysis project Ga0208314, IMG submission 187144) | Extremophilic microbial mat communities from Yellowstone National Park, USA - OSPB_Mat_host_9_15 (SPAdes) (version 3) | ecosystem: Environmental > Aquatic > Thermal springs > Hot...
ATATCCTTCACTCTGACTTCTCCAAGTTCATGAGCCACCTCTCCTACAAGGCTAGTAGAGCTGGTAGGAGGGTAGTGAAGGTAGATCCGAGGAATACCTCAAAAACATGTGCCTGGTGCGGATACGTTAAGAAGGATTTGACGTTGGCTGACCGCGTGTTTGTCTGTCCCGGGTGCGGCTGGACCGTAGATCGTGACTATAATGCTTCTCTAAATATTCGTCGTGCGGGGTCGGGACTGCCCTTAGAGCCTGTGGACAGGAAACCTCTGCTATACATTCCCTTCTCAGAGGGGTGTATAGTAAGTTTCCTGGAAGAAGCAGGAAATCCTCACCGCGAGGTGGGGATGCCCCGTCCGTAAGGGCGGGGTAGTTCACTTTGCTATTCAATTAAAGTGTATTTTTGGTCTATTGCTCAGGAAAGTAGCTCGAAGCATAGGAAAAGCAAAAAGTAAAACTCTTTATCCAGTAAAGGTATTTAAGTTAATGATAACTGAGTTCCTCTACAATTGGCAGTTAAGTAGGAGGCGTATGAGGAATGAAGGAGTTATTTTTGTAACAGACCTAGTTAGATGTCCACTTAAAAGGGAATATGAGTTGAAGTTTCCTGAGATTGCAAACTCCTCATTATTAAATCCTAGTAATTTAATAGGGGATTTAGTTCACGAGGGCCTCGAAAGGGTTATAGATATAGGAAATTACAAAAAGGAAACAGAAGTAGAGGTATCTAAGGATTTCTTTATTGAAGGAAAAAAGGTGACAATACATGGAAGAATAGACTTGCTTTTCAAAAGTGAAAAGGAAATCTTAGTTGTTGAGATAAAGACCTCTAAAAGAGATATTGGCATTCCAAAGGAGAATCATGTGCTCCAATTGAAAATTTACATGAACCTATTAAACACTTCAAGGGGAATTTTGGTTTATTTCACTAACGATAGGATTGCTGAGTTCATTATTGAAGGTCAAATAAGTGATGAGGAAATGGAGGGCCTAATAAGTGATCACTTAAGGCTTTACCCAACACCAAAATACAATTGGGAGTGTAGGTATTGTTATTTCTCAGCCTTTTGCCCTTACGCTAAGAAATAAACAACCTTCTTAGACGTTCTACAACCTCATCCATGTCATTCTCATCCCTGATTATTAGCCCCCCACTGGCTTTCCTTAACCTGTTCATTATTGCCAACCCAATGCCCTTCTCTTCTACCCCTAGCGCAATACCAACGTCTCCTACTGATTTATCTAAACCCCTCAGTACATCAAAGAGGTTCTTAGCAATTGAATATAAATCTTCACCGAAATTAAGGATTTCAGGTTTTAAGTTAATTGAATTAAGCTTAATAATCAATTCGTTTAACAATTTTTTATCCTCTAAAACTAGTAATGGCTTTTTCGGGGCATAATGTCTATATCTTGTCCCAGGTGCTAAGGACACTTCAGCTTCTCCAAATCCTCTGCTAAAAGGAGGAATTCTCACCTTCATATTAAATACCTTTTCTATTTCCTCTGGAGTAAAAGGTCCTGGTCTTAATATAACTACTTCTCCCGCTTCTGGTTTCACCACTGTTGACTCAACACCGAAGAAGGTCTCCCCTGCATCTATTATTAAGTCTACCTTACCATCCAAATCCTCCAATACATGCGAGGCCTTTGTTGGACTCGGCTTTCCTGATTTGTTTGCACTAGGAGCAGCTATCGGCGTTCCAGTCTTCTCGATTAGTTTTATAGCTATAGGATGTGCTGGTAGCCTTATTGCTATTGAATCCAAACCACCTTGAACGTCTTTACATAGCTTTCCTTTAGAGGGTAAAACTAAAGTTATAGGTCCTGGCCATATTTTGGTTAATATGCTTTCAATTTCCTCGTTAACTAAAGCATATTCATAAGCTTCTTCTATTTTTGAAATATGTACAATTAAAGGATTATCCTTAGGCCTTCCCTTGGCTAAATATATTTTCTCAACGGCTTTGCATTCGCTAGCTATTGCCCCCAAACCATAAACTGTTTCTGTTGGAAAACTAACCAACCTTCCTTCCCTAAGCACTTCAGATGCCTCATCTAGATCTCTGTCCGAGAAATTTATTGGATCCAGTTTTATTACCCTGGTCATCCTAACAAATTCTAGCTTTTTAGGGTAATGAAACTATGAGAACGCAGTTGTATTTGATAAAGCAAATCATTAATATTCTTAAGGAGTTCTAGTTCTTTCTACGAGATTAGATATTTTTAATTTAAGATTAAAAATAGTAATAATAAATATATCAGATTATCATACATACTTTGGAAGAGGTTATATAACACAGTTATAAGAAGACTTATAATTTATTTTTAATACGTTGATTTCATGAGCATAATAGAGGAAGCGGGGAGAGGGATAATAACTGAGGAAATGAAGAAGATAAGTGAACTGGAGAGACTTCCAGTAGAAAAGATCAGAGTTAGGATAGCCGAAGGTAAAATAACGGTGATAAGGAATTATAAAATGCCTAAGAAAAAATTAATTGCAATAGGTAAGGGATTAGCTACTAAGATAAACATCAATATAGGAACTTCTAGTGAAGTCATAGATCTACAAATGGAGATAGAAAAAGTTAAAGTGGCTAACAGATGGGGAGATACCATAATGGACTTATCCACAGGCGGAGATTTAGACCATATAAGAAGGGAGATAATTAAAGCATCGGAAATACCAGTAGGCACAGTTCCAGTATATCAAGTCTTCATTGAGTCATTTAAAAAGAAGTCTGGTGGAGCATATTTTAGCGAAGACGAGTTGCTAAACACTGTGAAGAGACATTTAAAAGAAGGAGTAGCATTCATGACTATACATGCTGGAATTACTAAAGATTTAGCTATAAGTGCGTTAAAAAGTGATAGAATAATTCCCATAGTATCTAGAGGCGGAGATATGATAGCTGGGTGGATGATACATAACAACTCTGAAAATCCTTATAGGAAAAACTGGGACTACTTATTGGAAATGTTTAAGGAGTATGATGCAGTAATCTCTTTGGGAGACGCTTTAAGGCCAGGAGCAACCGGAGACGCTCACGACGAGTTTCAAGTAGCTGAATTATTGGAAACGGCTAGGCTTGTAAAGAGCTCCTTAGAAAAAGGCGTTCAAGTAATGGTCGAAGGGCCAGGTCATGTACCCTTAAATGAAATATCATGGGATGTAAAGTTAATGAAGAAGTTAACTAAAGGAGTTCCATATTACGTTCTGGGTCCATTGCCCTTGGATGTTGGAGCACCTTATGACCATATAGCTTCAGCAATAGGTGCTGCTATAGCCTCTGCTAGTGGAGCCGACTTGCTTTGCTATTTAACCCCTGCTGAGCATTTAAGCCTGCCTAATGTAGTGCAGGTTGAAGAAGGCGCTATTGCGTATAGAATTGCAGCTCATGCAGGAGATATAGTAAAGCTAGGTAAAAGAGCTAGAATATGGGATGACGAGGTTAGTTACTTCAGAGGAAAACTGGATTGGGAAAAAATGATATCAAAATTGATTTACCCAAAAAGAGCATATGAAATATTTACGCAGTTCGGAAAACCCAACGTAAGGGCTTGTACTATGTGTGGAGGTTATTGCCCTATGATGTGGGCGATGGAACAGGTAAAAAAGGTTTTATAGTACTACTATAATTATTTATATAATCCATTACATAAAATATAAATTTTTATTATTTTCTTATCATTACAATCTCTTTAGTACTTCTTCGGTGAACTCATCTGTCTTTGAATTTCCTCCTACGTCTGGCGTCAACTTTTTACCTTCCCTATACACACTTTCCACGGCCTCAACAATGTCTTTAGATGCCCTTAGGAACTTCCCCTCTCTTTTCCCTAGGAAATCAAACATCATAGAGGTTGAAAGCAAGATAGCTGTTGGATTTGCAATCCCCTTTCCGGAAATATCAAAGGCCGCTCCATGAACTGGCTCAAACAAGCCCTTTCCCTTTCCTAAATTAGCTGATGGAGCTATTCCTAGGCTTCCTGCTACCTGAGCTGCCTCGTCACTCAAAATATCTCCATATACGTTCTCAGTAACTATTACATCAAAGCTCCAAGGTCTTTTCACTAGAGCTGCTGAAGCAGCATCAACATACATTTCATCAAGCTCCACTTTACCTTTTAGCACTTCTTTACATGCTTTCGAAAACAAACCGTCTGTGATCCTCATAACATTTGATTTATGTACTATAGTTACCTTATTCTTACGCTTCTTTGAATATTCTAATGCAACTTCAGCTATCCTCTTGGAACTTTTATAAGATATTACTTTTAATGCTATAGCGAGTTCGTCCATTTCAAACTCTATTCCCTTATAAAGATCTTCCGTGTTCTCCCTAACTACTAATATATCAACTCCTTTAAATGGAGTTTCCACGTTTGGCATAGATTTAGCTGGCCTTAGGTTAGCATATAAGTCGTATCTTTGCCTCATCTTAACTACAACATCAAAAGCTGTTTCCCCCACAGGACCCTTCAATATAGCATCTACATTATCTAAGATTTTCAGTGACTCCTTAGGTAATGCCTCTCCATATTTACTTAAAGCGTTATCTCCAGCCTCAACTTTTATCAAATTCACATCAAGTGAGTACTTAGCTTTTAGCCTCTCTATAACTTTTAGAGCAGAATTAACTATTTCCTTTCCTATCCCATCTCCTTCTATTACGGCAACATTAAAAGGCATAGCAGAAGATTTTCTTTTACCCTTTTATCTTTTCCTCAGCCATCATTATTACTTTTTTTATTATTTCGCTTATTTCCCCTTTGAAATCAGTTCTAAAAGCTATCTCAGAAAGACTCTTCATCAAAGAAATCAGTTCTGCTTGCTTCTTCTCATCCTTAAACACGTTTATCCTTGTGTAGTGAATTAGTATTTCTATAAGTAAATTATTAGCCCTATTTATTGCCATACATGGGTAAGATAAAACCTGAGGATTTGATATCGTTACACTTAAATGAGTTCTCTGCTCGTCCTCTGATTCATATGAAGACTTAAACTCAAATGCTAAGTTTCCCTTAAGGCAATTAATCCCCTTAATTTCGATCTCATCATCTCTAGTGAACTTCCTGAACAAAGCACTGTAAATTTGAAGGGCCTTATCTGTCACAACTATTACTCCCTCTTTTTCCTTAATGAGAACCTCGTGGATTTTCGTGTTCTTGTAAACATGAATGAAATACTTTCCTTTAATAAACCTAATTCCTATTGGTGTTATTATTGACTTAGTACAAATTATAACCTCATAAACTCCCTCATAAGGGAAGACAATTTTTTCTATTTCTTGCATAAATATATTCATGGAGTTGGGGTTAATATCAACTGTAAAAAAGTTTCAAGGAGAAGTAGTAGCTGGTTCTAAAAGAGAGAGGGATATAGTAAGTGAAATTAAAGGGGAGTTAGAAGATCAAAAAGTTGAATGTAGGGAAACACCTGTTAAGGTAATTAGTTTTATGGATAAAGGATCTTACATAAGTGGAATAAAAGGCTTCTCTGTTTTACCTTATTCACCCACAAAGAGCGGAAGAGGTAAGTTAAGAAGTGAGATAGAATTAGTAAACCTCATTAACCCCCTTGAGGCAAACTACTATTACTACAGGGCAGTTGAAAGGGGAAAGGAGATGGTGTTTTTCTGCGGAGATAAGTATTTAAGGAAGTTCACTATAGGCTACGGCTTTCCCTTCTCGAGCTCATACTCACCTTTACCTATACCAGCTATTTATGTAAAGGAGCAGGAGTGCAATAAGTTACCTGAGCAAGTGGAATTCAGCATAAACACTTCTTTAGTTGAGTCATATGGTTACAACGTTGAAGCAGTTATGCCTGGAAAAGAAGAGGAATTTGTCCTTATAGGGGCAAATCACGATCATTGGTTCACTGGAACTCATAACAATAGCTTAGGTAGTGCAGTTCTGCTTGTTCTTGCCAGACTATTAGGGGAAACGAAGTATACCACGAGAATTGTGTCCTTTACAGCTAAGGAGAGTGGTTCTATGGGATTCTCATCCTTTCCCCTTTTGTATGGATCAAGCCAATACGTTAAAAACCTCAAGTTATCAGGTAAAATAGATAAATTAATTTCAGCGATAATATGGGAAGGCGTTTTCAGCAATCCTAATCTATCGTGTTCTTATTCCCTGGAAAAGGCATTCAGTTTTCCATTGTCACATTTAACTCCTTATAGTGATGATTTCCCATTTTTATTGGAGGGAATCCCTACTTGCTTGCTCTCTTCCCATTCCCCTCTAGCTAATTCAGATGGGGATAATGAAGGGATATTCAATGAGAACATGATGAGGGAATACTTTACTGAATTCCTCAATGGTGTTAAGAAGATAATCCAGGGCATAGTAAAGCCAGATTACTCTGTTTACACTAAAGAAATCCTTAGGATTACTTATCATCCACCCCTCAGGAACATAGCAGTGAAAATTGACGATCTCGAAAAGGCAGGGGAGAGGGCTGTTTTGAGGCAAATTTTCTCCAAGCTATTTTCTGTTTACACAAATGGTAAGTGGGTAGGTAAAGTAGGTTTATTACCAGACATATTTCTTTCCTTGGAGTTTTTAGAGGGAAATTATAGCGGTGAGGTCTATTTAAAAAACGGGATTCCCATGCCTTTCAATGCTTTATCTAGGAACCCTGAAATAAGGGATTTAGTGAAGAAATCAGTTGAGTACTTCCTGTATGAGAGGGCTGAAGACTATGTTGAGGAAATTAATGAAGTTATATCAAAGCATATCCTGAAGTTGTCTTAGATCTGAAATTATGTAATCCACGTAATTTGGAAAACCCCTCATGGCTTTTGCCCTATCAACAAGCACCGTCTTCATTCCTGCTTCCTTTCCTCCCTTACAATCCTTTATGGGGTCGTTCCCAACAACTAAGCATTCCCTTGGATTAAAGCCTAAAAAATAGCATATCTCTATGAAAGCTCTTGGATGTGGTTTTGGCTCTGTTCCACCTTCACCTGCAATTAAAACGTAATCTATGTACTTTATCATCGGAAATTTATTAACCCTCCTCCTCTTATCCATCCCTGAACCGTCGCTGTTAGTTAATATCCCTATTTTGTACCCCCTGTTCTTTATGTATTCTATGCTTTCAATTGCATCGTCGTAAGGGGGATTAATAGACGCAAAAGACCAATAGAGGTTTGTCCACTCTGTCAATACATCTAAATCCTTTACCTTGATTCCCAAGACCTCAAGCGTTTGCTCCCACCACCTGTTTCTATCGTAAATGCCTTCGCTATCCATTTGGTCAGCTACTTCCTTTAAAACCTTAAAAACGTAGTCTTTACTCACCTGCGGAAAACCTTCCTCCTCAACGTATTTAGATATCTCCTTAGATACTTGCTCTAACCCCTTTAGTGAGAATTTCTTGAATTCCACTAATGTATCATCATAGTCGAAAACTACAGCTTTCACGTTTATTGTCTTTTCATCATAAGACAATAAACCTCACTCAACGAAGTCCTCTGGCTGTGGTAACTTCTTTGGCAACCCCTTCCTCTCCCTTATCTTCATTATTAAATCAGTTAACAAGCTGTCAGGCACGAAACCCCATCTGCTGAACTCAGTTCCCCATATAGCTCTTCCTGCGGTAGCACCTCTTAATTCACTAGCTAAATCAAACGTCTCTGAAACTGGTATCTCCGCCAATATCTTTGAAACTGTTCCTGCTTGGGACATGTCAAGTATTTTCCCCCTCTTCTTGGTTATTATACTAGTTACATTACCTATGTAATCCATTGGAACCCTTATATCTAGTTTCTGTATAGGCTCAAGCATTGACGGTTTTGAGGTGAGGAATCCGACGAAAACTGCACTTCTAACTGCAGGGTAAAGCTGTGCAGGCCCCCTATGTGCAGGGTCCTCATGTATGACAGTATCATGCAATATGACCTTAACCCCTCTCATTGGTTCAGCCGCCAAGGGCCCAGATCTGACTGCGTTTCTGAATGCCTGTATTACTGTGTCCTCAACTTCCCTTAAATAGGTTTGACCTGTGGTTAAGTTAACGAAGACGTTTATTGTGTCGTCTATTGCGATTATCCTCTTAGCCTCATCGTAGTCCCAGTTTGCCTTGTCCCTTAATATTTTCGCCATCTCCTTGCTATCCATGTTTTCCTTTATTTCCCCCTTCGCTATTAACTCTATAGTCTCATTATTTAATGGTTCAACACTTATGTAGAATTTATTATGTTTATTAGGACTCTTTCCTTCAAATATCTTGCTTTTACTCCTTATACTTTCCCTATAAGATATTATAGGAGGGGACATGGTCACTTCTATTCCGTAATTGTCCTTTAGCAACTGAAGTGAAACCTCAACATGTAGTGGCCCCATTCCAGATACCAAGTATTCTCCTGTTTCTTCGTTTATTTTCACCACTAAGTTGGGATCTTCTATGCTCAACTTCCTTAGAGCGTCTATCATTTTTATCAGCTCTCGCGGATTCTTTGGTTCAACTGCATAAGTGACTACTGGCTCAGAGATATATCTCAGGCTCTCAAATCCTATTGCCACGTCCTTATATTTCAAACTAACAATAGTTTCCCCAGACCTAGCTTTATCAACACCTAGAATAGCTGCTATATTTCCAGCTGGTATTAACTCGGCAAGTTCCCTGTTTAAGCCCATGTAGATGCTCACTTGTAAAACCCTTTGGGTCGTCTTACCGTTAACTAACCAGACATCCTCCCCAGCTCTTAATGTTCCAGAGAATAATCTTCCTGTTGCCACAAGACCTGCATGAGGGTCTACTCTCATGTCCGTGACCATCATTACTACTGGACCATTAGGATCTGCATTCAACATGCTCTTTCCTATTTCGCTTTGCAGATCACCTTTCCATATCTTTGGAATCCTTATCTTTTGAGCCTCAATGGGGTTAGGGACGAACCTTATTACACCGTCCAGCAGAGCTTCATGTATTGGAGCTTCCTCAGCCAACTTAGAGATAAGTTCCTTATCGTTCTTGGAGTAAGCTTCGATTACATCAGTCATCTTTATCCCTTTCTTTTGGGCATAAGGAATACTGAAACCCCACTTATCTTTAGCAGAACCAAATACCACATTTCCTTCCTGTGGGTTTATCTTCCACTTGTCCTTGAACTGTGGTTCGCCATATATCTCTATTAAACCGTTCAACTCCTTTATTATCTCTATGAACCTCTGCATTATTTCAGAGGGCCCTAACTTAAGTTCCTTTACTAGCCTGTCCACTTTATTTACAAAGAGAATAGGTCTAACTCTCTCCTCGAGAGATTGCCTTAAAACAGTCTCTGTCTGAGTCATAACTCCTTCTACGGCGTCCACAACAACTATTGAGCCGTCAAGCGCCCTTAAGCTCCTAGTAACCCTTCCACTGAAATCCACATGACCTGGGGTATCTATTAAATTTATCACATAAGGTTTGCCCTCAAATTCATGATAAAGGCTTATATTTGCAGCCTTAACTGTTATCCCTCGCTTCTGTTCTACATCCAAGTAGTCTAAAGCTAGTGCCTCCCCTGCTACACTTGGGGATATGATTCCCGCTGCAGCCAATAACTGATCGCTTGTTGTCGTTTTTCCGTGATCAACATGGGCAATTATACCTATGTTTCTCACTCTCGTCCTGTCTTTCATTAATTCCAATATATGCTCTATAGCCTTATACTTAGGCAAATGACCTCACCTTCTAAAACCTACTCTAATATTAAAGTATTGGGAAGAATTTATTTCTATCTAGCACCTTACAATAACATTTTATAAATAAAGCTAAATATCATTATAATAGTATAAATATAATTGGAATTGACCTCTTTTCAATAATTGCGTTTAAAAGCCTTAAAGCTAGGATTTCAATACTATTTGGTCACAAAAGATTGAAAGCCTTTTACCGCAATACTCAAAGTCCACGTAAATCGGAAAGGTTATTGAGGGGCTTCTAAGGAAATTCCTGGGTCTAATGTTAAAAAGTTCGATTAAGGTTAAAATAATGGGGAAAATAAAGCTCTAATAAAGCTAACATCCGTTTGTACTTACACTTTCATTTCATTCTTTCCATTTTCAAAATGACCAAATAGAGCTTATCCCTTAACCTGCTTTATCCTAATCATGCGTAGATCGTGAAATTCCTTTGAGCACAAAAGGACTCACTCCTTTTTTATCCACCCTTCTGAATGTTGTTCACATTTAAGTGCTGACCCCCTTTTCACTTTCTATGGAAGTGCTTTTATCCATTTGATTTTTTTACTAAATGATGATTACCCTTTACATCATTTCATCCATCCTCGTCCTGGACAGTAGACCAAAAATCCACATCAATTGGAAAGGTTATTAAAGGATTTCTAAGGAAATTTTTGGGTCTACCGTGGAGGACGAAGGGATCCTGCAACCTTAACCCTAACCCTTCTCCCTTCCACTGCTTGTAGAACGTCAAACTGGATAGATAATCGCATTGAACTAAGTCACTTTTTATAATATAATCTGTGAAATCTTAGAGCTATTTATTAAGAGTTGACCCGAAATCTCCTTGAAGGTCCTTACAGGAAAAGTTATTATCGTGAATTTTCGATCTACTTTGAAAAAGGATAAATTGAAAAACATTTTGATCATCATTAAATATTGGGAAGTGCTAAAAACCTGAACTACTCTGAATAACATTAAACGCTTTTGTCCTCGCATGAGATCACTTATAAAGCTTCTGGTCTATAAAATAATGATATACAAATTAAAGAGGTCATAAACGAAAAGGTTTCTTAGCATATAAATACTTCTTCATTTTCTCCTTGCTAACCTATAGCTCACTATTGAAGTTATAGCGATTATTATTACTATATAGAATATTAAAGAGTAGATATTTATTGTTGTGAAGAATGCTAATATTTCCGAAGTCAACGGTTGCGAAACAGCTACATTGAACTCCACATTCTTGTAAAGAGGTATTGTAGAACCCGATTGATTCCATATTAATGTTAAAACGACTGGATAGTTTCCTGGATTTATTCCAGAGCTAACGTCAATTACGAAGGTAATGTTTTCCTCTTGTCCTGGATTCAAGTTACCTGCAAACACTGTGCTCGAAGTTAAAGCCCCTAGGGGATTTGAGGAGCTTACATGGGGTGAGAAGACGTTTGATGGATTAAATATTACCTTTAAATTCTTGACTTCTTGACTTCCAATATTCTTTAGCTCAATTGTTAAGTAGTTTTGTGAGGCTCCTGGTGTTAATGTAGGGTAAAATACATTGGAGACTATTATATTTGCTTTAGCATTTATGTTAATGGGGAAGGAGTAATTCACCTCACCTCCGTTGTAATTTACCTCAATTGTCTGCATGTAAACTCCAGGTGAGACGTTATCCGGGATTGAGATTAAGAACCTAAAGGGAACTTGGATTCCTGGAGGCAAAGTACCCAAATTAACTTCGTTGCTAGATAGTTCTCTGAAGCTAGATATTAGTTTTGCAGTGGCATTCTCAATTAAACCGCTCCCTGAATTTATCACACTGACATCAATTTCCGCAATTGAAGTTCCAGGGAATAGCTCTGGCGGATTTGTATAAGCATTAAGTGTTAGCTGCCCTGAGCTTATAACTATTGGGAAACTAGATGTTACATTTTGGTTGAAGTAATGTATCTTTATAGGTATGAAGAAGAGACCGCTAGTTGCGTTTTGAAAGACGTTCGCAATTAGCGTTGCTGTATTATATCCTCCTGGGGGAATAAATCCAATTCTCTCAGTCTTGGTCAAGAATTGAACTGGATAAGTTGAGTTAAGGTAAATAGTTACGTTTGAAGCCAAAACATTTCCAACGTTCTTGATGATCACAGTTAATGGTATGAGTCTTTCACCTGGAGAGGCAGTTAATGGAGAGGATAAAGTACCCCAAACAGAATTAACGTCAAACTTTACGAATCCAAGAATTGGTACGTCAACGTAAATTACCTCGCTATTACACTTCAATGTGGTTAAATAACAATATGAAACATTTAAACCCTCTTGATAAACACCTTGACTTGCTTGTGGCGAAACATTCATGAGGAAGGTGAAATTTATTGCCTGTCCCTTAGCCCAGAAAGGATAGTTTACCTGCAATGAGCTATTATAATACTTATATGGACTTAAGGGGAAAAATGATAGCGGCTTTATAGTTATATTTAGTAGGTCCTGCATGGAGTTAAATAGCACAAAGGTCAGGGGGATTCCACTTTCTCCAGGCGCAACTATTATTTGGCTATTCCCTGTTCCCCAATATGAGAGGCCGAAGATGTCTTGTGATAAAAATACTTTAAGGGGGAGGAAAAACATGGAGAAGGAAATAAGAAGGAGAATTGTTATGGCTTTGAACTTCATAAAATAAGGGTTCCAAATTCAATTATAAAGTCTTTGCTAGTAAATTGAATTAAACCAAATGATTTTTCAATAAACTCAAAGCTAATAGCATTTTAAATTTTCAGGATGAATCTATGACCACTGAAGCAAATGGGGACAGTAAACGCCTTACCTAAGATGAGTGATTTAAGGGAAATAGAGGGGGAAATATTAGATTTCTGGAAGAAAAATAATATTTATATGAAAGTAAAAGAAAAGTCAAATAATTCAGCTAGGAAGTTCTACTTCCTTGACGGCCCTCCTTATCCCTCCTCCCCAACCATACATTTAGGTACTGCGTGGAACAAGATAATAAAGGACACAGTTTTAAGGTACAAAAGGATGAAGGGATTTAGAGTAACAGATACTCCAGGATATGATTGCCACGGATTACCAATAGAGGTTATGATAGAGAGAAAATTGGGATTATCAAGGAAAAGCGAAATCCAAACTGTTATAGGGATAGAAAAATTCGTTGAATTATGCAGGCAATTCGCAAAGAGTAACTCAGACGGTCAAACTAAGATATTCCAAAATCTAGGAATATTCATGGATTGGGAGAATCCATACTATACGATGAATGACGATTACATAGAAGCTTCATGGAATGTAATAAAGAGAGCTTATGAAAAGGGATTATTAGTAAATGAATACGAAGTCCTCCATTGGTGTCCTAGATGTGAGACAACATTGGCTGACTACGAAGTATCTGAGTACAGGGATATAGAAGACCCATCTATTTACGTGAAGTTCAAGGTGAAGGATAGGGAAGAATATTTATTGATCTGGACTACAACTCCTTGGACAATACCTTCAAATGTTTTAATAATGGTTGATCCAACGAAGGACTACGTAAAGGTCAAAGTCAACTCTGAAATAATAATAGTTGCTAAGGAAAGACTAAACAGCGTTATGATTGATTCAAAGGTAAAGGAATATGAAATAATTGAAGACTTTAAGGGTGAGAAGTTATTAGGTTTAAGCTACCTTCATCCACTAGAGGAAATAATCGACGTTCAGAGGGAGTTAAGGGATATCCACAGGGTAGTTGATGGAAGGGAATTCGTGACTATGAGTGAAGGAACAGGTTTAGTACATTCCTCTACAGGTCATGGAAGGGAGGACTTCATAGTAGGTAAAAGGAATAATGTGCCAATAATTTCCCTAATTGACGATAAGGGATTTTTCGTAGAAAAGGCAGGTAAATATAAGGGAAAACCTGCTAGGGAGGCTAATGAGGAGATAATTAAGGATTTAGAGAGAGCGAATGCATTGTTTCATAAGGGGAAAATAGTTCATAAATACCCAGTATGTTGGAGGTGCAAAACTCCCCTATTATTGAGGGCAACTAGCCAGTGGTTCATAAAGGTTTCCAAGTTAAAGGATGATCTCCTTTACTGGATAGATAAAGTTAATTGGGTTCCCGAATGGAGCAAGACCAGGATAGAGAACATGGTGAAGGAAATAAAGGACTGGGTAATCAGCAGGCAAAGGTATTGGGGAACTCCTTTACCTATATGGGTTTGCAGTAATTGCAATAACATAGTTGTAATAAGTAATAAAGGGGAAATAGTTGAATTGGGAGGAAAGGAACCAAAGGAGTTACATAAGCCTTGGATAGATGACGTTGTATTAAAGTGTAACAAGTGCGGTTTTGAAATGAGGAGAGTTCAAGACGTTGCAGATGTTTGGTTTGACAGCGGTGTCTCATTTTTTGCCCAGTTTGGAAAGAACTGGGAGAAAATGTGGAAGGAACTGGGACCAGTGGATTTCATAACTGAGGGACATGACCAATTGAGGGGTTGGTTTTTTAGTCTACTTAGGACAGGCATTATAGCCTTTTCATCTTCTCCATATAAAAACGTATTAACTCACGGTTTCATGCTTGATGAGCAGGGAAGGGAAATGCACAAGAGCTTGGGGAATTATGTGGAGCCTGAAGAGGTAATAAACAAGTTTGGAAGGGAAGTTTTAAGATTATGGCTTTTAAGTAACAGAACTTGGGAGGACGCGAAGTTTTCATGGAAGGTCTTGGAGGAAGTGAAGAGGAATATAAACATAATATGGAACACTTATACTTTTGCTTCCATATACATGAACTTAGATAACTTTGACCCAACTAAATATGACTTAGGGAAGTACTTAGATTACATGAAGCCAGAGGACTTATGGTTAATATCAAGATACAATTCTGTTATAGAAGAAATGACAAAGGACTTAGATAATTACAATTTAACTGATGCATTGAAAGAATTGACTAACTTCATAATTAATGAGGTGAGCAGATTTTACATAAGGCTCACCAGGAGGAGGGCTTGGGTTGAGGGGGAAGACCCTTCGAAGCTTTCAATGTATTTAGCCCTTTATTACGTTTTAGAAGGATCGCTAAGGGCATTAGCGCCTTTCTTGCCAATAATAAGCGAGAAGATATATCAATCCTTTGTTAAAGGAGTTAAAGAGGGTTCTCTAGATTCAGTTCACTTGGAGGAATTCCCTTCACCTAATGAAAAACTCAAGTTTAAGGACATTGAATTTTACATGAATTACGTAAAGGAGATTTATGAGGCCTCTGCAAATGCAAGGAGTAAAGCCTCAATAAAGTTGAGGTGGCCTTTAAGGAGGGGATTGATTTACGTAAGGGAAAAGAAGGACTTAGAGAATTTAGCAACGTTATCTGATACAATAAGGAACGTAATAAACGTTAAGGAAATAGAGATTTTTCCCTTGGAGCAAATAAAGGAGAAGATTAAATATAATGCAATTCCAAAGATGCAGGCATTAGGAATGGAGTTTAAGGGTCTAGCAAAAAAGATAGCGGAGGCAATAAGCGAGAGGAGTGAGGAGATAGCGAGGGAGATATTGAAGGAAGGTAAAGTTAGATTAAACATAGATGGAAGGGAAATAGTGATAAGTAAAGACCACGTAAGCGTCAAGGAGGAATTTCAAGGGGATTTGATAGTTGAGGAGACATCTTTTGGTGCTATAGCGATTGACAAGAACATAAGTGAGGAGGAGGAGAAAGAAGGGTTGGTAAGGGATATAGTGAGGAGGATTCAGTTCATGAGGAAACAGCTTTCCCTAGCGATAGACAGTTATATAGATGTCTTCATTTTACCTCCTAATGAGGATAGGAGGAAAGCATTGAGTGAAAGGGAAAACTATATAAAGGAAGAGGTAAGGGCTAAGAATATAACTTACCAAATCCAAGGGGGATACGATTTAGTTGAAGAATGGGAAATAGAGGGGGAGAAATACCTTATAGGAATAAAGAGGAAATAAAAAGCGCTTTCTTAAAAAATCAAGTCATAGCTATGGGAAGTAAGTAATAGTATAGCAAACCTATTAAGATAAGGTAGAAGAGGTAGAGGAATGTCCATGGCATGTTCTCCCTTATAACTTCCCCTTCCCTCCTCACATATTTCGTTGTAGATACGCCAACACTTGTAGTCTGAGGTGCTACTGGTTTACCCAGTTCAGCTCCAACAGAGTTAAGAGACGGGAGTAAACCTATTGGTATGCCTAACAATTTTCCCACAGTGAACTGGAATGCGCCGAATAATGCATTTGATGATGTGTTACTTCCAGAGAGTGCACATGCAATCCAACCTAGAATAGGGGAGATCAATATGAAGGCTAAGCCTAAATTGGAAGCCGCCCCAGCTAGAGAATAAGCCATACCACTATAATTGAACTCATAAGCTAGTCCCACCACGAAAAATCCAGTTAATATTGCTCCCCAAAGCTGTCTGAAAGTCCTCTTCAATGCTTCACTCCATATTGATGCCTTTACCCTTAGAAATAAAGATATTAGAACAAACGAGGTAAGTATTGAGGTTCCAGCGACAAAGGGATTAAACGCGAATGAAACAGTGACTTTGCTGTTTAATAATGATGAGAACGCAGTAGCGGAGACAACTGGAATAGAGACTTTAGTTAAGGGAGACCAAGGTCCTGTCCACAAGGTTACTACTATTATTAATATAAACCAAGGTATCCATGCCTCAATTACTTCCTTCCTTGAGTATTCTTTTTCCCCTCCATTAAGTGCCTTAGAGAAGGAGACCAAATTTCTAGGTCTCCAGACCTTAAGGAATAATAGTAGAACCCCAAATGATATGAGGGAGCCAGTTATATCTGGCAAGTAAGGACCTAGGAAATTTGAGACAGGGAGTTGACCTGCTATATATGAAAGGGACCCTAATAATGCGAGTGGCCAAGCCTCCTTTACCCCTCTCTTTCCGTCTACCAAGTAAAGCAAAACCCATGTTGGCAAAAGAGCTAATACTGCAACCACCCTACCTACTGTTGAGGAGACGAAGAGGAGAGGTAAACCTGTGACCGAAGAAAGCAAAATTATAGGTGTACCTAAAGCTCCATAAGATACTGGAGCATTGTTTGCTAACGCACTAACCTTTAATGCCTTTAAGTCCTGAAATCCTAGAGAAATTAAAAGTGGAGCTACTATAGCCCACGGATATCCGAAACCAACTAAACCCTCCATTAATGCACCAAAAGACCAAGCTAGGAGTATTGCTTGGACTCTCACATCATTAACTGAGTTTCTAATTAACCAATTCTTGAACACTTCAAATCTCCCTGAAAGCACTAAAACATTGTAAATAGCCAAGCCCCATATAGTTATCCAGGAGATGTTCCAGAAACCAACTAGTGCACCTGAGAGCCATGCATAAAATGATCCATCTAAAGGCGCTCCCCATATTCCTACCCCAACTATAATTGTAATTAAGCTTCCTATTAAAGTAGCAATCCATGCACTTAGCTTAACTCCAGCCAGTAAACCTAAAACCATCAAAAGTGGAATAAGTGAAGCTATTGTTGTCAGGATTACATTGTTCAGAGGATTTATAGGTTGTATAAACATTAGTATACTTAATAACTTTTAACTTATAAGCGTTTCTGATATTAAATTATAATAAAAGTTCAATTATATATGATGTTTAATAGTATTTTTTATAATATATCCAAATTTTGTAGGCAACTTTTATAATAAATACCATTTCTTTTTGCATACTATGCAAATCCCAATAAACAAAGTCTTATGGTGAAGTTATATAGTGGAAGTTATTAAAATATTATATTATGATTCAGGCCAAGTCAATAATAAATAACCAAGAGGTTTCAGGAGAGAGGAAATCATTTAGGGAGAGCCCTTATGATACTGAAAAGAAGGTGACTGAATATTATCACGCTAATAAGGAAAACGTTAGGGAGGCAATTGATTATGCTAGGGAGGCCTTTGATAAGAACTTTAATAATTGGGTTACTGATTATAAGTTAAGGGAAAGGGTTCTAAGGAAGATAGCTGAAAACATAATGGAGAACTCGCAGACACTTATAGATTCTCTAATAGAAGAGCTTGGAATGCCTTTAAGGCAGGCGAGATCGCACGTAATAGCTTCAGCTGATATATTTAATTACTATTCAGGGCTAGCTGGAAAAATTTACGGGACATCCCTTTTCCTCAACAACGAGGACTTAATAAATATAGTTAAAGAACCGGTTGGAGTGGTAGGAGCTATAACACCTTGGAACTTCCCTCTAACGCAAAGCGCTAGGAAGCTGGCACCTTCTTTAGCTGTTGGATGCACAGTTGTCTGGAAGCCTGCTAGCTATACTTCTGGAATATCATACGAATTAGCTAAATTGATAATAAAGTCGGGAATTCCTAGAGGAGTCTTTCACATGGTTCTGGGAAGCGGGGAGGAAATAGGTAAGGAAATAGTTATGAATAGTAACATAGATAAGGTCTCGTTTACTGGAGAGACGTCTACAGGTAAGTGGATAATGAGGGAGGCATCAAGTAACTTGAAAAGGGTTTCTCTTGAACTTGGAGGCAAGAACCCCTTCATATTGTTTGCCGACTCTGATTTGGAGAAATCAATAAGGAGTTTAATGTTTGGAATGTTTAGGAATGCTGGACAAGCATGTGGTTCCACCTCTAGACTTATAATGGAGGAGTCATTAAAGGAAAAGGCTTTACCCCTAATCCTCAGCGCAGTTAAATCACTTAAAGTGGGACTTCCTAGTGAGGAAACTACAGATGTAGGGCCTTTAGTTTCCAAGAGCCAAGAGGAGAAGGTTTTAAGTTATATAAAATATGGAAAGGAAAACAATTACAAAATAATAGCAGGAGGAAATAAAATAAGGGATGAACCCCTTAACAGAGGCTACTTCATTGAGCCTACTGTCTTCGATGATGTCGATTATAAGTCTAAAATAGCCCAAGAGGAGATTTTCGGACCTGTTTTAGCAATAATTTACTTCAAGGACGAGGAAGAGGCAATAAGGATCGCTAACGCAATAGATTATGGTTTGACTGCATCAATATGGATAAACAACATCAAGAGGGCTCTGAGGATCTCTAGAAGGATTAGAGCAGGGACTGTGTGGATAAATGATTCCTATACTCAACCTGTCGAAGGTCTTTGGGGAGGTTACAAACAGAGCGGGCTGGGTAGAGAGTTAGGTCTTCAAGGGCTTGAGGAGTTCTTAGAGTATAAGATGCTTTACATTAGTTCGAACGATAAATACTCTCACTATTCTCAAGTAGTTAAATGAATGATATTATTAATTTGAATTTTAAAAGCACTTACGTCATTTACGTCTTTCAAGTTTGACTCTCTTAGCAATTAAGTAATAAAAACATTACTTTCGGCATTAAAAAGAAAATACATGGAGTAAGAAGTTTGGGCTAAAGCGTTTTGAGAGGAGAGAACAATTTACTTCAAGGTTAGTATCCTGCTTCTTAGGAGTATAGGGGATGATGGACTAGGGTTCATGAAATTCAAGAAATTAAATTCTAAACCCAGAAGGGAAAAGATAGATAATCCTTTAAAGGTTTAAATGTAGCTATCGCAATTCAGAGTTACACGGAAATGTTAAAGACGATATAAGACTTTTATAATATAATTATAAAAATACCAAGAGCGATTATAGTATATTATAAAGTTTTAGAAAAATTTTTAATCATTTAATAAAATAAAAAGGATTAAAAATAGGAAAAATTCGAAAATACAGAAATTATAGTTAAACTTAAATACTACTGTCATACTATAATCTAAATGTCGAACCAAAATCTTGAAATACTGGGTTTGTCAAGGCTAAGAAAAGCTATACTCCTAGGAATAATAACTTCCATAATAGAGGCATTTCTACTATTAAGTTCCACGTCGATTATATCTCTAAACCCTCAACAGATCACCCCTATCTATGGCTCTTCAAGCAGTCTTAGTCCCTTTAATGGTTCAATGTTATTCCTTTATGGTATCTTAGGATCGCTAATTATTGATGGTATTGTTTACATAATTTACTTAATTTTGATTCGCTATGGATTTAAGTCTTTAGCAAAAGTAAAGCCAATTGTTAAGATAGGTTATACTGGAACAACTCTATTTCTAGTTTCAATAATATTATATATTATAGCTTTCATACTAATGGCTCTTTATGGGCTTAGTTACTTGAGCGCATCTGGTAATATTAATGGAAACTCAACTGGGTTCTCTCCGTTCCGAAATGTAGGACTTGTATTAGTTGGACTAGGGTTAATAGGTTTAGGAGGACTTATAGGATTTATAGCGTTCATACTTATCATAGTGGGATTTTACAGGATAGGATCTATATACAATGTGGGTTTATTGAAAGTAGGTGCTATTCTGTTAATAATACCAATAGCTAATATAATTTCCCCTTTCCTGCTCTATTTCGGATTAGGTGACGCAATGAACAGGGCTTTATCGTTTCCATCAATGCCGCCTCCTCCCCCTCCATACTGAGGCCGGAATTCGGATTTATGGATTACAAAGAGTTTTTATTATAGTCTTTTTTATTATAATCTCAAATAATTACCCTTCAAATTCCTCACTTTCAAATTTCTCAATTACTTTGCGTTCAAACCCCTTCATTATCTTCCTCGCTTTAGGTATACCTTTTAATGATATCCTGTCTACATTTGTAATACTAGCTAACTCAATTGAAATGGAATCCAAGAGGAGTAACGTACTTATCATTTCCCTTACCTTGGAGCCGGCTAAGGGAGGTCTAATCGAAATCGCGTTAGGTATTATTGATGATGCCATTTCCTCCCAGATATCATTGCCTATAACTATTGCCCTGAATGGATCATTTCTCCAAAAGAATGGCTCTACGTCGTTATGAAATCCCTCTGGTAACTCAGTCAGAAAGGCAAATACCTTAGAGTTTTCATTAAGCTGCTCCTTAAACCTCTTAGCTATAGGTAACATGTAACCTGAGGAGTATATTACTATGTAAAAGTTCATTATATCCTTAGAAATCTCCTGTACCCCATTAAATCGAGTAGCACTCACAGTTTCCTTTACTTCCTCTATTTCCCTTTTCATTCCCAAAACTGATAGCGTTGCAAGGAATAAATAGGGAAACGCGTCCCTTGGGACTAACCCTCCTTTTACCCTCACTAAAACATCAGCGAGGCCCTTCATGCTCTCATTGCTTGTTATTGCAATTACTTTCCTAGCCTTCTCCCTCATTTTCTTGAGAACGCCAATAGTCTCAATTGTTTCTCCTGAATATGTTATTGCAATGACGCATTCAAATTCCTTGGATATAGGTCTCTTTGAAAAAACCACTTTATAGTTTAATTCCTTAACTATTTCACCAACTATTCCACTACCTCCCATACCAGTTATGAAGGATTCCTCTGTGCAATGAGAGTTGTCCCATCTTAGATTAAGTGCTTCTCTCCACTCTATTTCTTTTCCCCTCCTGATTCTGAGTAGGATATACTTATGGAAATAGGTGCTACTCCTATCCTGAACTCCAAGTTAGTTATTCCAAGTTCCTTGTAATGTGACTTTATAGTTAAAATGAACCTGCTAGCAGTCCTATTAAGTAGGTTTAGGAAATTCTCAATGTGATCCCTAAACCTGGAGGTATAAAGCATGGATGAGACAGCAGGTTGCATGAAGTAAACATATATTGAGTTAACTTTAAATGTGAAGTTTAGGAACTCAGACAACAACTCCTCATATTTTCCCTCCCTCTCTAAACTATCTATGAGGCTTACTATCTTCAACACAGATTCTATTTGACTTACAAAGAACCTGGCAAAGTCCTGTTCAGTAATGCTCAGGCCAGTCCTAGACAATTCAGAATTTAATTGATCTCTAACCCTTTTTAATTCCTCTAAAGCGGATTGCATATGGTATCAAAGTTAGTAGTTACATAAAATTAAATTACTAAAAAAAGACACTACTCTCTCCTTAAAGAGGCTGTCATGCAGTGCGCCCCTCCGTATCCACCTGTCAATTCCGCTATGTTTATATTGATGTAATCAATTCCAAAATCTATCATCTCCTTCTTTCTGGGGAAAAACCTGCCAGAATTCTTGAGTTGCTCGAATTCCCTCCTTAATCTTCCCTCTAGAACTGGATACTTAGAGGAGTAAAATTCTATGATTTTTTTCACTATCTTCTCGACTTCAACTGCCAATATTAAACCATTATCTATTGTGAGAAAATTCGGGGCGAATGCTAGCTGTTCAAGTATTGTTATTGGAATTACTGAGAACCCCTTTTTCTTTAAGTATTCTCCTAAAGTCGTTGAGTATATCTTTCCCCTCTCTTCATATACTTCAGCCTTCGCCCTATCTAATACTTCTTGATTAGCAACTACAACCCCTTCTTTTGGAGTGTTTATATACGTGTCTAGATGCATGTTAACCATTGAGTCCCTTGACATTTCCTCTATAATGCTCTCAGAATTGTCTACTAAAACCACTTCTTCGAATCCCAAAGCGTTTTCTATCAAATCTATTGCACTTTGATAGTTAGTTCTACTTCCTATACCTATAATTGCGAATTCCCCCATTGGTAGGAAGTCTCCTCCTTCAAAGAAGTTAGGTTTCTTTACTGAGTAAACTGGATCTTGTCCAAAAGACTTTATTGCCATCTCAACTAAGGTTAACTCCCTCTCCCTTTGGGAGCTTGCCATTCTGCCCATTATAATTCCCTTGTCGCCTACTGCTAATTGATCTCTCATGAAGTATAGATTAGCTAAAGGGGTTCTGTTCACAACTACTGGCTGTGAGTTCCTACCATTAACTATTATAATAGGTGAGAGCAATATTATATTGAAAAGAGTTTCTGGGTCAAGGTCTAATGCATCCCTCTCGAATCTCTCTTTCTTTTCCTTTACATCTCCTTCTCCTTCGAAGTCAAGGTAATTAACCGCCCTCTTAACCAGTAGTTCCTTAAAAGATTTAGATCTACGAGCAGTATCAATTATTACTTTCTTAAGTCTATGAACTATAACTCCAGCTTCCCTGAGTGCTTCCTCCATTTGCATGTGTTCCCATCTAGCCTTGTCCACACTTAACCTTCTCTGATACAGAAAAGTCCCAGGATCTAAAACGCCGTAGAGCATCTCGATTCCTGGTCTGTGAATTAGTACCTCCCTTAACCTATGCCATTCCGCTTTAACTTTATACACAGGAAAACTTTATTCTGTAAAACTATAAATCCTACTAAGTGAAGGGAGCAGTTACAACAGAGGATATGAGGATTCTAGAGAGGAACTGTGAAGCTTTAGGAATACCTACTTTACTGCTTATGGAGTCAGCTGGAAAGGCCGTTTCAGAGGAAATAGCTAAAAGAGTGAAAATTAATGAATTCGAAGTTCATTCCTTTATAGGAAGTGGGGGTAAAGGAGGAGACGGTTTATCAGCTTCAAGGCATCTTGCCTCAATGGGAGCTAGAGTAGTTCTCCACATAATAGGGGAAATAAAACACAGGGATTCATTAATCCAACTCAAAGCAATAGAGAGCTTGGATTTGAGCATTGAGTTAACTAGGGAGATTTACAGTGTTGAGAGAGCAATAATAGTTGACGCTTTACTAGGTACAGGAGTAAGAGGTAAGGTGGTTGAACCATATTTAAGTGCAATAGAGAAAATGAATGAGAGCAAGGGGTTCAAAGTATCTATTGATATTCCATCAGGTATAAATCCAGACACAGGGGAAGTTCTTGGTAAAGCATTTAGGGCTGATCTAACTGTTTCCCTTCATGCATTGAAGAGGGGTTTAGTTAACAACCCATATGCAGGGGAAATAGTGGTAGCGGATATAGGGATTCCCCCAGAGGCATTCCTTTACGTTGGTCCAGGAGATGTAGAAGTTAGATTACCTAAGAAAAAAATGTTAGCTAAGAAGGGAGACAATGGTAGAGTTTTAGTAATCGCTGGTGGAGGAGATTACACTGGAGCTCCTGCTTACGTATCAATGGCAAGTTACTTATCAGGAGTGGATTTAGTTTATTTAGTTTCTCCCCTTAAGATAACTAATAGAATAGTTTCTAAGTACCCGGAAATAATTCCAGTTTCATTGAAGGAGGAGTATTTAACTCTTAATTCACTTAAAGTAATAGAGGGGATAATTGATAAAGTAGACGTTGTAATTGCCGGCCCAGGTCTTACTACTGAAAAGGAAGTAGGGGAAGCAATAAATGAAGTGATTGAGATGGTTCTGAATAAGAGGAAGAAGTGTGTTTTAGATGCAGATGCATTGAAACTATCAAGGCGGAAGGAACTTAACGAGCAATTCGTTATAACACCTCATGCAGGAGAGTTTAAGGCATTTTTCGGCATAGAAGTGGGTATGGATTTTAAGGAAAGGATTAAAGCCGTTAAGAAAGTTTCTGGAACATTTAAAGGAGTTATACTACTTAAAGGATATGTTGACATAATATCGCAAAGTGAGAATATAAGGTTGAACAAGAGTGGTAATCCTGCAATGACTGTAGGAGGTACTGGCGACGTTCTAGCTGGGTTGATAGGGGGATTAATGGCAAGGGGTTTGAAGCCATTTGATGCAGCATGTGTTGGAGCTTACCTTAACGGAATTTCGGGATCTATGGCTTACAAGGAAAAGGGGGACAGCTTGCTCCCAACAGATTTATTAAATTACCTACCAAAGGCAATTAGTAACCCAATGGAAGCCAGTTCCTTTAGAGTATATACTAGACCTCTTAACGGGGTGAGGATTGATGAGATTAACAGCTAAATATGCTTTTGTAGTAACTGGACTATCAACACTTCAAATAATTGTTGGAGTAACCTTCCTCATATTGGGTTTCAGTTGGACTCTCGTAGGAATACACTCTGTTATAGGAGTCCTACTATTTATCTTCTCAATACTTTTGCTAGTTTCCTCTAATAAGGCTGAACAGAGAGAATATAGGACTATAGCTATGGGAATTTTGGGATTAGTAATAATTAACGGAATTATAGGGATAACTTATGTAATAGGAAGTACTAACCTATTAATAGTGGACTACTTACACTTAATAGTTGGCCTTGGAATAATGAGCAACTCCTCTATAGTTCTAGGCATGGAATTAGCTAAGGAAAGGTACTCCAAGTAGGTTGTTTAAATTGGATGTACTTAGAAATCTAAAACCGATTAAGGTCTTCTTTATAAGGTGCAGGAGTGAGAGAGAATTCAACGACGTTATAAACGAAAACTATTTCCTATGTGGTGAACTGGGAGAAATAAAGGAGATATACATAATAAAAAGGGAAGTCTTCGAGAGTATAAACAGGTGGAAGAACAGAGTGAAAGCCGGAGGGATGCTTGCTGGATGGATTAAGGGAGAAAACTATTTACCATCTCCTTACGTCTTTACAAATAAATGCATAGTAAGGGCTAGGAAGAAGGGGATAGAGCTATTTCTTTATGGGAGGGATCTATTAAAGGAGTCAGTTATTGAAGTACTGAATCCTGTGAAAGTTAATTGGTATGTAGGAGTTATGGATGAAAGAGATCACGTCATAGGTGTTGGGAGGATGATCAAATACATTGAGGATTCAAAGGAATCTGAAGTAATAGTGAAGAACTTATTTGATCTTGCCAGGTTAATCAGATATCAAGGGATGGAATCGCCCTTTGACTGATTTTGATTTAAATAGAATAGGGCTTTCAACCTCTTCAACCTTAACTTTTATAAACTATTATTAACGTAAAGTGAACAGATTTAAAAGTCAAAAACTCACTAATCCAGTAATCTTAAATGAGTAAGTTCTCTTTAATTAATTATGTACGTCGGAAAAAGGATTAGGAGAATTGAGGATAAGAAACTGATTACAGGCAATGGGAGATTCATTGATGATATAACAATTCCAGGAACCTTATATGCCTACTTCATAAGGTCAAGTAGACCCCATGCCAAATTCAAGCTGGAATGCAATAATTGCTTTTTTGGAAAGGACTTTCCTCCAGAAGTCGGAATACCATTGGAAGAAACCTCATATGTTGGAGAGCCAATAGCAGTGGTTCTAGGTGAAAGTTACTACAAGGCCTTAGATTTAGCAGAGAAAGCTAACATTGATTACGACGAACTCCCCTATGTAATAGACGCTGAAAAGGCTTTGGGCGATGATCCAAAGGTAAGGAACGATTTAAGGACAAATGTATTGCACTCCGAGGAATTGATTTCAGGAGAGCCAGATAAAAGGGATGGGGCAGTCATAAGTGGAGTGCTTGTCAATCAAAGGGTAATTCCCGCTGCAATGGAGACAAGAGGTGCTATAGCTTACTTCGATGGAAAGAGGTTAACAGTTTATTCAACTACGCAAAGCGCTCATTTAACTAGGAAGGACTTAATGGAAGTTCTGTCAAGATATGTGGACGATATTAGAGTAATACAGCCAGATGTCGGAGGGGCATTTGGAAGTAAAATAATTTCCTATCCAGAACTCTTCGCAATCTCTTACCTCTCAATAATGCTTAAAAGGCCTATAAAGTGGGTGAACACTAGAAGAGATGATATGATATCCACAAGCCATGGAAGGGATATGAAACTTAAGTTCAGTGCGAAATTCCTGAATGGAAAAATTAATGCCTTAGAAGGGGAATTAATTGTAGACGCAGGAGCTCCTTATACGAGGGCTAATAGTGAAGCAATAGACATGGGGTTAATAGCGGCTAGAATGATCCCAGGAGTTTATAATTTAAAGGATATAAAGATTAACCTCAAGGTCGTAAATACTAACAAAACCTTTATTTCTCCATACAGGGGTGCGGGCAGGCCCGAAGCATCTTACTTTATAGAGAGAATTATGAGTATAGCCTCTAAGGAATTATCTATTGACCAAATGAAAATAAGGGAGAACAATCTAATTGAGAATCCAGGTAAAATAAGGAATGCATTTGGAATAACCTATGACAGCGGGAATTACAAAGCCATCTTAGAGATGGCTATTCCAATACATAAGCAAATGATAATTAGAAGAGATGAAATGAGGAGAAATGGGATCTTAGCAGGTGTAGGTCTATCTTTCTCTATAGAGATATGTGCTTTCGGATGGGAAACAGCTAAGGTAATGGTGAAGGAAGACGGTAAAGTAGTTGTAGTTTCTGGCTCTGGGCCACATGGTCAAGGAGATGGTACTGCCTTTGCTCAAATAGCAGCTGATGAGCTCTCAATACCTGTGGAGAACATAGAAGTTATTTACGGAGATACGGATGTGATAAGCAGCGGAACTTTGACAGCTGGAAGTAAAACTGTTACTATAGGTGGGAGTGCAGTTAAAGAGGCGTCAGTAAAGTTAAGGGAGAAGATGATAAGGGCTGCGGGGGAAATAATGGGTAGTGACGCTTCAAGCATTGAACTAAGGGAAGGAAAATTCATTGACGTTAAGACGGGAAAGAGCGTGACTTTCAGGGAAGTAGCTGAGAAGGCATATAACATTGGCTATATACTTGAGGAGAACTCAATATATACAATAGATAAATATACTTCCCCTTATTCAATACATTTAGCTCTGCTTGAGGTGGATAAGGAAACTGGTTTCATTAAAGTTCATGACTATAGAGCAATCGATGATGTTGGGGTGATAATAAACCCAATGCTAGCTGAAGGTCAAGTACATGGGGGAATAGCTCAAGGTCTAGGGCAGGCACTCCTTGAGGAGGTGCTCTATAGTGAAGGGGTTCCTGTAAATGCTGACATGGGGCAATATTACATACCATCAAGTCTAGAGACATTTAACGTATCTTGGATAACACTTCAAATGGCGAAGTCAGACACTCCTTTGAGGAGTAAAGGAATAGGAGAGCTCCCTACCATAACTTCAACTCCAGCAATTGTAAACGCAGTTGAAGATGCAATAGGCAAGAGAATTGATAAAATTCCCCTTAGACCAGATTACATTCTTCAGTTAATAGAATAGAACTCTTTTGCAAAGTTTATTTTATTTCACCGTATTTACATCTATGTATGAGGGAAAAAGAGGGGTAACTAGTCAACATCCATTAGCTAGCGAAGCTGCTCATAGGATATTAGAAGAGGGGGGAAATGCATATGACGCAGCTTTAACGGCTAGTGCAGTTATGGTTGTGGTTTCGCCGTATTCAAGCAATTTAGGAGGAGACGGGTTCCTTTTATCGTACTCTGGGGGCGAGTTAATCGCATATAATGGATCAGGCCGGTCTCCTTCAGGTTTCAATGTTAATGAGTTCATCAAAAATGAGGACTCGCATTCTCCAATAAATGTAACTATTCCCGGGCTCGTCGATTTGTGGTGGTTTTTACAAGAGGAGAAGCTCATTTCGAAACCCCTTGAGACTCTCCTAAGACCTGCAATAAGCTTGGCTGAAAACGGTTTTGAGCCATCCCCTTATTTAAGGAAAGTGGTTAAGGGTTTTTTAGGTGTGTCTAACAAGGAGTTTCAAAGGTATATAGCTAAATTCAAGGAAAGGGTAACATTAAGGGGGGTCTCAAACGTATTAAGGGAATTCTCTACTAAGGGGAAAGACGCCTTTTATGCTAACAGGAAAATCGTGGATGGATTGAGAACTCAAGGCGTCAAACTGGAAAACATTGATTTTGAGAAACACAGGGGGGAGAAAGTAAAGACTGTTGGAATTGACTACATGGAAGAGAGGATCCTTGAGCTCCCCCCAAACTCAAGGGGTTTACTCACATTAGCAATGCTCAAGAAGGAAGGGGATAATCCTGTAGAGAGCTTTTATGAGGTCATGGAGGGAGTCCATTATATTACAGATCCAAATTTCTATAACACCAACCTGGAGGAAATACTTAAGTTAAGGAAAGGTAAAAGAGATAAGGTAGGAGATGGAGATACTACTTTTCTAGCTACTGCGGATGAGAAGGGGAACTTAGTTGGATTAATACAAAGTCTTTACCATCCATTTGGATCTTGTTTAGTAGTTGACGATATCGTCTTTCAAAACAGGGCTTTGGGTTTCTCCAAGAGGTTAGACGTTCCCAACAAACCTGAGCCAAACAAAAGACCTTCTCATACCCTTTCAATAGTTATGCTAGAGGAAGAAGGGAAAAGGGCTGTAATAGGGTGTACAGGAGGAGATTTAAGGCCTTTACTGCATTATCAAGTAATAACTAAGTACCTAGAAAGTAAAAGCATTGAAAAGGCAATAGCAGAACCCAGAATAACTATAAGGAAAGGAGAGGTAGTAGCTGAGGAGAACTCGTACTTGTCAAAACTAGCATCTAAGGTGGTGAAATATCCAAGTGAGGGATTTGGTATATTTAATGCAATTGAAGTTAACAAGGATAAAGTCAAGGCAGTTCACGATTTTAGGTGGGAAGGACTGGCCCTAGTGTCTTAGCATACTGGATATTTTCTTCCTGTACTTTATAATTTCCAGGATTATAACTACTTGCCCCCAGTCAAGTGATATGCTATTGTAATTGGAGGAAGTTATCATGAATAGAGGAACTGGGTAAACTAGAGCTTTTGAGTATAGAGCTATTAGACCGAAGTTTAGGTAGTTAGTTACAAGCAAGGCTATTGCTGAGGAGTCCATTAATTCTGAGAAAAATGCCCTTTTAGTGTCAAGTAAGAAAGCTCCACTAATGAAGAACAGAACTAAGTTTATAAAGGAGGAGAAGGACATTACAATTTGTGGGAAGTAGTTTATTGCCAATGCCTCATAGCCATACAACCTAGGATCTAATGATAATGCAAAAGTAGAGATAGTTACGCTTATAACTAGTATTAACGCAGAAAGGAGTAAAACAGATGCCTTCATTTACCTTTCACCGTTTCAAAATAATCGAGGAGGGCTATGTACTTTTCCTTTAAGTCCTCTAACGCAGCCTCTTCCCCAAATATGATTTCTCCTTCATCCATAACCCTCTTTAAAGTGGATGGGCTAACTTGATCAATTATACACACTTTCAAGTTTTCTAGGGAAACACCTAAGGAGTCTGCAATCTCCACGAGGAAAACTCCCAATTCCCTTCCAGTGAACTTAGCCTTAATGCAGATCTCCAAAAACTCTGAATTGCCTTTTAACGCTAGGTTTCCATATGCTATTGCATATTTTACTCCCCACTTCTCAAATATTCCCTTTAGCTTCCCCTTTAAATCAAATAGAGAAGGGTCATTACCTATTACATTCTTTAATTTGTTTATTACTTTCGGTATCTCCTTTAGCGTTTCCCTGAATATATTAATTTCCATTTCAAGTGTTAACCCCTCTGGGTCATTTATTAGTGAACTCCTAAGACCTATTAGATTTCTCAGAAAGTCACGTTCGTCCCCTATATTCGCTTTTGCGCAAAGATGATTTATTAACTCATCGTAAGAATTGGGCTTTTCACCCTTTTCTCTAATTAAAATCATAGAGGCTAGCTCTAACAATGAAGTAGAGAGTAGTTCCAATAACCTTTCTACTGCGTACTTGCTTTCCCTCCCCTCTAAAAAACGAGATAGTGAAGCACCGAATTCCTTAAAGTATTTCTCAACCTCGTCTAATTGGCTCTTCAACTTCATTAATGAAAAAGTACTCGAGATGTTAATAAGTTTTCCTTATTTACTTCTCTGCTTTTCCCTGTTAAATTGGGTCAATTTCCTCCTCTCAACGTTATTGCATACTGGGCATCTAACGTTTTCATCGTTCTCCTTCTTCATTTTCTCTCCGCAATTTCCGCAAAACGCTATTAAAACGCCTAATGAGTTCTGCTTTATCGTTCCGAAAAGTGGAGGAGTATGGTTGAGTAGCTTTAATCTCACTATGTCTCCAACTTTCATAGCCTCCCTTATAGTGCTTATGTACTTATTTGAAGCCTGTGAAACGTGAACTCTCACGTGAATTCCTGAGCTAATTTTAGTATCATCAATGAGGTTTATGTAAATTATAGCTAGCTCATCTTTAGTGTTTATTACTTGTCCAACTAAGTATTTAGCCTTCTTTATTCTGTTATAGTTATTGGATATTAATGAAATTACATTAACTCTCCTGTTAATCATGTCATAAAATACCTTCCCTATCTGCGACGCCCTAACCTTTCCCTTCTCCTCGTAAACTCCTTCCCCTAATATGAACTCCTCTATGGAGGCCAACTCTTCTCCTATGTTAACGAATTGCCCTTGGAGTTTGAGTGTTTGAACCATTCACTTTCTCCTAATCCCTTGCTTTTAAAAAACTACCTTAAAGGTTTTAACTTAGGGTTCTTTTCTAATTGTAAGAAGTAATCAAGTCCATCCCTTAATGCTATCAGAGACGCCTCTATGACATTTTTTGATATCCCTATGGACTTCCATATTTTCTCACCGTCTGAAAATTCAATGGTTACTCTCACTAAACTCTCAGTATTCTTTACTAGGCTAGGCAACATGACTTTGTAGTCAGTGAGCTTTACTTTATCTATCTCTGGAAAAGCTTTAGAGAGAGCTGCCCTTATAGCGTTATCAATGGCATTAACAGGTCCAACTCCTTCCTTTGCCTCTAGAAGTATTTCATTACCAGCTTTAACCCTAACTATAGCATATGCATTCCCTTTCTCCTCGCTAATTACTTTCCATTCTATTATGTTAAAGAACTCCTCGTATAATCCGAAGTTCCTCAACGCTATTAGCAATGCAGAAGAAGGAGCAGTGTCAAAGGAGTATCCAATTGATTCCAGTCTCTTGATTTCATCTATGCTCTTCCTAACTCTTTCATCCCTCTTATCCATCTTCAACCCCAAGCTCTCAGCTACTTTCATCACTAAGCTAGCCCCTCCCCCCATTTCAGATATTACTATAACTCTTTTGTTACCTACAAGTTCAGGTTCTATGTGTTCATACGCCCTAGGAACCTTCATAACAGCATCTGCATGCACTCCTCCCTTATGTGCAAAGGCGAACTCGCCGAAATATGGTTGATATGGATTTGGATTGACGTTAAGTATTTCATAAACCATCCTGGATAATTCCTTTAATTTCCCAAATTTCACCTTCGTCTCTTCTTCCTTTAGCACCTTAAATCCGAGTTTCAACTCTAGGGTTGGGAGTATTTGAGTTAAATCAGCATTACCTGTCCTCTCCCCTATCCCATTAATAGTTCCCTGTATGTGAGTTGCACCTGCTTCAACTGCCAATATTGTGTTTGCCACGGCGCATCCTATATCATTATGCATGTGTGCCCCAATCTTTCCATTTAGCTCCTTTCTTACCTTACTTACTATATTAAATATTTCCAGAGGAGTGGTTCCGCCATTAGTATCACAAAGCACTATTGCCCTGGCACCAGCCTCCTCTGCAGCTTTCAAAGTTTTGACTGCATATTCACTATTTTCTTGGAAACCTTGAAAGAAGTGCTCTGCATCATATATTACTTCCATCCCGTGCTCCCTCAGGAACTCAATGCTATCCTGTATCATCCTTATGTTTTCTTCCTCATCAACCTTTATAACTTCCCTAACATGTAATGTCCACGACTTACCAAATATAACCGCTGCTTCAGCTTCTGTTGACACTATTGAGTTCAGGTTTTCATCGTTTTTAGCCTCTACTCCCTTTCTCCTCGTGCTCCCAAAGGCAGCTATTTTAGAATCTAGAGGATATTCCTTTATTGCCTTAAAGAAGGAGAGATCCTTTGGATTGGAAAAGGGCCAACCCCCTTCTATATAATCAACCCCTAACTCATTTAACTTTAAGGCAATCTTTACCTTATCATCAAGCGAAAAGGACACATTAGTTCCTTGATTCCCATCCCTTAATGTTGTATCTAAGACTTCAACCCTTAATTTTCAGTCCACCTTTCAACTTTACCCAAACTATTACAAGATCAGGGATTATAAGGTTAACTATTTATAAATTGATGGTTTGTGACACCTTTCTCCTATGTATGTGAATTTAAAAACAGGAATTTAAGGCCTAAACTCCGTAAAGCCATTTGTGATATTTATCATTGGGATGCAAGATTACTATTGTTAGAAAAACTTAAATCCTTAATGATATTATATATATAATGGTTTCTTTATCATTAAGTTATTCAGTGCTCTTCATTATCATTTTGAGTCTAATACATCCATATATCTTCCAATTCTTTCAGCGACAGCCCACATTTTTTATTCCTAATCTAACCCCAAACCAACTAAGTTTTCCAGCCAAGGGGATTTCTTTCTATCCAAACTCCTATTTTAATACAACATCAATAACAGGGGAAGTGAATATTAACAATTTAAATATTGGAGGCTTTTACCTAAACGGGAATTACATAGGTAATGGAAAGGCCAGTATTCAACTTAATTCAGTAATATTAAGCAATAATAACTACATTTGGTCTCAATTTGCAATAGAGTTGGTTCAGAATAACCCAACAGATTTCTCGTTAATTGCTATTATAAATATATGGAATTTCACTACAAGTAATTCCTCGGTTGAAGGGATAAGCGGTAACGGAAACATTGTAAACTATAACGGCAGGACACTCTACTATTATTCAAAATATCTGGGAGACTTCCAGATTCCGCTCAACTTCACGTTGAATCAGACAATTGATAGTAGTGAAATATATTTCTCTATAACCCTAAACCACACTATTGTAGTTGATCAGGTTAATATTAACCATAAGGGAATTTTCATAGCGGGAGGTTATAGTCCAAGTGGATATAGGAATGATATAGAGTTAGTGCTTGGAGGACCAGGGAATGGCACATATGTTTATGTAAATTCAATAAACGCGACTTTTTCCCTTAAAGTGCTTTATGGTAACCAATTAACTCCTGTTCCAGTAGCTTACAGCAATTCGATGATAACGGGAGAAGGAGTTATCAATGTTTCCTCCGTTCCATATTTTCCCAACTCTCTAATGCCTGAGGCTAAATTAATTACTGGTAATTCATCAATTAGCTCCTTATGGCCTCTAAGTGTAAATGTAAGACCTTTATATCCTAACTTGAGTTTCACGCTTTATTACTATAACTTCCCAGTTAACGGAATGCAAGTAGGTGTTATAATCAACAATTCTCTAATTGGGTTCCTAAATGTAAGTAATGGCGTTTTGGAAATTCCATACAAAGTATTTGGTTGTTTCTCATTTAAGTTAATCTCCAATTCCTTTTACTTAAAGCTAAACTTCAGTGATACTATATACAGTTTTCAATTGAAACCAATAGCTATAGGGTATAACGGTGTAATTAGGATTTCATCTCAATATGAGATTGTTAACTTAAGAACTGGATACAATTACTTACTTTATGGAAATAAGGGCACATTCCTCACTCCAAATAAATTATATTTTAATAGCACCACCATGCTTAGCTTTTGGTACTGGAATATATCCGACTCAATGGTAACTAATCAAACCATTTTCCCTAATTGCTCTGAAGTGCTTGAGCTGTATTTCGTGCTAGAGAGAACAGTGATTGTTCTATATCAAGTAGAGGGTTTTCAAAACTACCTCTCTAACAACTTCTACATTTATTGGGTTAGAGTTGACTCAGGAATTTTAGTTCAAGCACCTCCATACTATAATATAACCAACAATTCTAGGCTCTTATTCATTAAGTGGAATGATAATTCCACTCAACTAGTAAGGTGGGTTACAGTGCAGAACGGCCCTGTTACTTTAATAGCTATATATAAATTACAATATTCAGTTATAATAAAGCTAAATCCATTGGGGATCAGATTAATGGATTCCTGGGAAGACTATGGCACTACATTAAACATTTCAGCACCTCAATACTACTACCTCTCCAATAATACTAGGTATAAGTTCATTAATTGGAGCAATGGTGTTGAATATAATGAAATTCAATTGAAGGTTGATAAGCCAATAAACTTGACAGCAAACTACGTCCTTCAATACTTAGTAGTTATAATAGGATTCAATTCAACCATCGAAGGATGGTTCAATAACAATACTATTTTGAATTTATCTCCAATTAAGGTGGTTTACATCTCCCCATTAATTAGGTTCGTATTCATTGGTTTCCAAGATAACTTCAGTTCTGAAGAGATTAAGGTGAATTCGCCTGTTTACGTAAGGGAACTTTATAGGGAGCAGTTTCTAGTAACCATTAAATATCTCTTTAATAAAACATCGTTATGGTCAAATAATGACACTACATTAAACATTTCAGCACCTCAATACTACTACCTCTCCAATAATACTAGGTATAAGTTCATTAATTGGAGCAATGGTGTTGAATATAATGAAATTCAATTGAAGGTTGATAAGCCAATAAACTTGACAGCAAACTACGTCCTTCAATACTTAGTAAATATTAATAACACCTTAAAGTGGTTTGATAACGGCTCAAAGATTGAATTGACTTATCAAAGAGTTAATTATGTTAACCAATATGAGAGGATAGTACTTGATTACTTTAACGTATCTGGGAAAATAATTAACACGACAAGCCTTTACATAACAGTTACTACTCCTTTAAACATTAGCATAGTTTCGAGTCATCAATTTTTCGTTAGCATAAGTAATGTAAACTTAACTAAATCGATAAATGGATGGTTTAACTTAGGGCACGTGATTAATTTATACACAATGGAGGAAATAAATGTAAGCAACAACGAAAGATACGTTTTCAGTAACTGGTATAATCCACTTTATTCACTATCTTATTCATATCAAAATATTTCACTTATTGTGAATTCCCCAATATTCTTAGTTGCAAATTACACTCAAGAGGTTTTAATAATAGTAAATGTTCCGTTTAATGAATCCAGAGAGTGGGTTCCATTGGGAAGTCTCTTTACTTATTTTGCTCCACGAGAAATTGCCCTGCCTAGGGGTGGAGAGAAGTTAGTGTTTCTTAATTGGAGTAATGGGGATACCTCTAATTACTTGAGTTTGATAGCGAACTCCCCAATGAACATAACAGCAAACTACTATGAATCCCTAAGAGTAACGTTAATTAATTACACAGGTCTAAATCAAACAGTATGGGTCAGGAAGGGGAGTGAAGTGACTTTTGAAACGCCTGAAGTAATTTACTTATCAAACGACACTAGGTTAGTATTCAATGGATGGTCGAATGGTGGGAAAAGTAGCGAACTCTCCTTAAGGATAATGAATCCCGTAACACTTTACCCAATATATAAAACGCAGTTCTTGGTCTCAGTTTTAACTCCCTTCTTCAATGTAACTAAATGGTATGATCAAGGGGAAATAGTTAACATAATAGCCCCTAGGGTTATCGACTTGTTCATATTCCAGTATTTATTTAATGGATGGAATTATAAGGGGGATAAGGGGAATTTAGTAACATTAGTCGTTAATTCCCCAATAATACTTAGGGCTGATTACACATTTCTCACTCCAAGGACAATACTTTCATCAGTTATTATTATTGGAATTTCATTATATTTGATTTTTAAGAAAACTATGAAAACAAGATTATCTTAATTACTTAAAATAGTCGACTAATGACGAGGAACTAACCTTTGTTGCATTCCTTATTTCCAAATTGCTATACCACTCGTAAGTTAAAAACCTCTTATCTAACAACCAGAAATTTGCGCTATCCTTTAAGCTCCTTATAGCTCTTCCCAGCGCCTGTTTAACTATTATCTGGGTTGGAACATCAATTAACATCTTCCTTAGAGGAACATTTACTCTTTTAGATAGAGCCTTGACTTTCTCTTTATAATAATCATCTATTCTAGGGTAAGGTATTCCAGCTATTACTACATCACTTATTAGGCTCTTCCCCTCCTCAGTGAACTCTATTCCTTCGCTCATTTTTCCCCTAGCCACTCCTAGGATAAGCCATTTTCCTTCCCTTACCTTAGCCTCAATATCTGAAACAGAGGTCTCCTCATCCTCTACTATTTTATTCCCTATACTTATTAGGGGGTTTACATTCCTCATAACTTCATAACTGGGAAATATGCACAGTACATTCCTTTTAGCCTCCATAAATATCCTCATTATTAGCTTTCCATATTTAGCCCACATCATCCCTCCCCTCTTGTCGTATTTAGTTGTCACATCATATGCAATATACCAATTAGCATTTGGTTCTCCTATTGAGCTATCTAGATCCCTTGCATCTATATAATTTACCTCCTTACTTATTCCCCACACGCTCTTAATGTAATTTAATGGTGGAAGAGTACCTGAGAGGAGGATGGTTGGTCCTAATGTATTAATAATATTTAGATATATCAATGGATCTACGTATTTTAGCACAATTTTATTATCATGGGAGAAAGGCATTAATCCCGATTCAAGTCCTTCAAAGAACTTTATTATTTGCCCAATATATATTCTCGTAATTTTTCCCTTTCTTAACATTTCCTTACCTATTTCTTCGTAAAAGTCCTCTAGTAGGTTTAGTTCCTCATTGCTAATGAGCTTTAGATCCTCCTTATTTAACTTAATGTAGTCTTCACTGCTTGATATATACTTCTCAATTCCCCTAATCTTGTTAATTATTTCACTGAAAAGCTTTAGCTTGCTGGGAATTAGATCTTTAACTTGCTTTTCAGCTAACTCTAATGTCCTTAATGAGATGGACGCTTCATCTACTTCTGATGCATTATCCAAATTGTGTGCTTCATCTATTATAATTACTGAGTCCTCTATTATATCTAATAATCCAATTGACTCTCTAATTCTCTGTGAGAAAATATATGGGTAAGTTAACATACTTAGTTTGCTCTTCTCCAGCATCTCCCTTAAGCTATAATAGGGACAAAAACCCTCCTCTTTTCCTTTTTGCTTTATTGATTGAATATCTGAGATACTGTTAATGTAAACCTCTTCTACTTTATATAGAAGACTACACGACTTACACTTTATGTCCTCTGAGGAAGCTTCGTTATCAGAATAAGGGCAGAGACTTGATTTAGAGACTAGAAATACAGGTCTTATTCCCATTTTATTTGCTTCCCTAATATATGGCTGGAACTCATTCTTAGTCCTAACAAAGGAGAACACCCTCTCCTTTACCTTGAATGCTAAGATTAATGAAAGTAGTGTTTTTCCACTACCAGTAGGGGCATTTATTGCAACTACCCCTCCTCTCTTCAATGTATTTAAGGTCATCTTAATTGCTTTTTCTTGCCACTTGTACAAATTCAAATTACATCCTCCTCATATCCTTCAAAATTAACTTACTTGAATTATATCCTGGAATCCCAGTTATTTGGCCTCCAGGATAAGTTCCAGCACCACCTAAGTAGAGACCAACTATTTCAGTCTTGTACCATGGCCTTCTCTCAAATATGAAATCTTTATTTAGGGGCAAATGATTAACGTCTGCATTGGGATTTAAGTATTTATCTTTAACTTCATTTAAATCCACTTTCTTAATAATGGCCTCGTCAATGTTCTCTATTACTTTCCTTGCCTCGTTTATTGATCCCATCAAAGTTATTGCGTTCCCCTCTCCCTTGAAGTGCTCTGTTGGTATTGTCATCTCATAAAACTTAGAGCTTATTATCGACTTAGTGTAAGGTTTAAGGGCGTGAATTAAACGTAAATCCTTAATATACAAATTATATCTACTCCAGTTTGAGCGATATGGATAATATATTTTTATCCTGTCATTTGTTAACAAAGGCAAATTAACTGGATTTCCAGTATAAAGAACAGCCTTTGATTCTATTAGTTTACCTCTTACCTTCACTCCAATAGCCTTATCATTCTTTATAACAATTTCCTCGGCCATTGAATTGTAAATAACCTCACCTGAAAATTTAGACGCAAGCTCACTGACTAATTCCTCCATATTTACTATGTTCCATTCTAGGTAATTGAAGTAGAAGAGAAGGAAAGCAGGTTCATCAAGCATGAAATCATAAATAAATAGATTTCTCAACCAGTGGGGAAAATCCTTTAGTGCATTTCTGCTTGTGGAAGTAAATAAGTAAATCCCCTTTTTCTTAGCTTCCTCATTTACATCTTCAAGTTTCACAGGACTTTCCACGAACAAGAATTTCTCTTGTATTAAATTTGAATATTCTTCGAATTGCTTAGAGAACTCTATATATTCCCTCTCAATACCAAACCTCCTGAACTCGCTCAGCCTTTTCCCCTTATCCCTCCAATATCTAAAGACTTCACCTTCATTATAATAAACGGTTTGAGGCTCCTGCTTTATTTCCTTGATATTTATTCCAATCTCACTTCTTATTTTAGGGTGAATGAATCCCTCAACATATGGCATCTTCGGGACTTTCACTCCCTTGTAAACTTCCTCTACATCTATCAAACCTCCTGCCCTATCCCTAGCTTCAATTGTTAGAACCTTTGCTCCATATCTTGATAGAATGGAAGAAGCAATTAGGCCATTGTGTCCTGCACCTATAACTACTACATCATACACTAATATATTATGCTACTGGAGCTTTTAGGTCTTAGTTTAGTTAAAACTTCATAAATCATTTATGGAAACCTTTTTTTCTTTCAACTTCTTCATTAATCTCCTCTTTGCAATCTTAACAGCTAATATATAGGAGACTATAAGAGGTAAGGATATTGATAGAACTGATATACCCGTGGGATCAGGAGGGGCTATAATTATCGATAGTATCATTGTTATAGCTATTACATATCTAAGGGAAGCACCTTCAAAGTACTTGTAGTTTATTATTTCATAACTTATAACATAATAAACTACGAGAGGTATTTCATATGCAAGCCCCATGAATATCGTTGTTTGTATTATGAAGTTCATTAAATCACTATAGGAAAACGTAGGGGTGATCCCAGCTTCTAATTGGAAGAGGACTAAGGTTTTGAAGACTATGGGTAATAGAACGAAGAAACCAAATGATGAACCTATAAAGAAAAATGAAGAACCTAATAATATAATCCACTTAACTGCTTTCCTTTCATGAGGATATAGCGCAGGCTTTACAAATTTGAAGAACTGGTATGATATATATGGGGAAGATATTATTAGCCCTAATAATATAGTTAGGTAAATGTAAATATTAAAAACGTCGAGAGGATTTACGCTGAATACTATCACTCCCACCTTCCTACCAAATACGTCTATTAGCCTGGTTCCATTATTAAGCTGGGGGAAATAGAAGTTCAATATTTTATTGCTGAACGAAACCACTAAAGGGACATAAGAGAGGTAACTACCTTGAAATGGATTTCCAGAGGGAATTATGGCAACAAATAAGCCGGTAATTATTAACGCTAATAGCGATTTCCTTAACGTACTCAATAGTTCTGCCAAATGATAAGTTAAAGGTTTGTCCTCTTCCCCAGGCAACTCTATTCTCCTTCATTTTTTCTCCTAATCTCCTCCTCTAGCTCTATTTCCTTCATCCCCTCATTATATGCCTTCTTCAGCTCATATATTATTTTCCCCATGCTTCTAGCGAACTTCACGGCTGTCTTAGGGTCTGCAATAAGTATTATAGCTATAATTAAGAGCAATATTGGTATTCCTCCGCTTAGATCCATATCTTTCCCATCACTTCTCGTTTAATTTCTTCGCTATCTCCATTATCTTCTTCTCCCTATCTTGATCTTCTAGTAATCCTTTTTCCCTTGCCTTAGCTATTATATCGTTCTCAATTTCTTCTATGCTCTTCCCTTCTGTATTTACACCTAATTTCCTTGCAACCTCTAATATCATTCTCCTCTTCTCCTCTTCTTCCTGATCATATTTACCTTCAGCGGCTTTCCTGAATTCCCTCACTGCTTGTCCCGCTCCTCTCGCTACTTCTGGAAGTTTTTTACCTCCGAACAAAATGATCACTATTATTGCAATTAAAAACCAGACAAGCGGGGAACTAAGGTCTACCATAATTATCGTAGTAAGTTACATTGTAAAAAAATAAATCTAGTGGTCACGCGTTTAATTCTATAACATTTATTATTTTATGGGGTTTTAACTTCATTGAGTTTTCACGAATTTATTTAATCCTCAGCCCTTGGGCGTTTCGATTCAATAGTCTTAACAGTTAACTATTTGTTAATATCTATTAAGTATCACTACCCCTTCCTAACTAGTAATACAAAGAGGATAATAGGAGATTTAAAAATAAATGCTTCTTGGAACTAAATCTTTTTTCCATTAAAACGTTTTTATTATTACCTATTAGTTTTTATTGTTAACTTTATTTGCACTCTACTCTTAATCCAATATAAGCAATGGGCGGAAAGCTAAAATTTAGGGAAACTCATTGACCTCAAGAGTGGTTTATGCCCTACTAACCCTAATGAGCTACGCCTTTCCCTGCAATGTTTAGTAAATCCGTATGTGTGTAATCTTCAGGAGAGTACTAAAAGCTAATCCCTCTAAAGCCCTCATGCTCTGAAGCCTAAAATAAAAAGTGGAAATCAAGTAAGCATAAACTCCTAGTATATTATCTATTTATACAGTGTATAAGAGGAGCTAAAGTCTAAACAAAACATACATTTAAATACTCCTAAATCCAATAATATTCAGTATAAAGATGCTCCTCTATTTGATAATTGGGCTTTCATTACTATTAGTGATAGCTGGTGTAATTGCTGGTGCAACCTATGGCTATTCCATAATGAGGAGAAAGGCTATTTTCATTGCTTTGCCATCAATAACCTTCATGTCGTTAATTGATTTCATAATATGGAACGTAATTAATAGCGAAATAGCCAACATTATAATACCAATGGTTTCGTCGTTTTCCTATTCAATATCTTTGTCTTTGGTCTACTTTTCTAGAACTACAGTTCGATTCGCTAGTAAAAGTAATAGAACACTTAATATCCTTCAATCTCCAAAGGACATAGAAGCAATAATAGGGCCTTTTTCCAATAGGAAAATATATTCATTTATAGGTAAAGAAGTTACACTTAAGAGAAAACTACTCCTTAAAATTATAATTGAATTAGCGGCAAGGGGATATCAGTGTGCAGTTATTTCCCCTAACATAAAGCAAGTAATGGAGGACACTATGAAATTAGGGAGGAGAGAAGGGATCCAAGAGGAAATAAAGTTCATAGAAATAAATGAAGGGGATTTAAAGCAACCATCAAGCGTTTCCATTAAGTTATATAAGATAATCAAAGAGTGCAGCGCAGAGAAAGTCTTGTTTTTCTCAGATTCTCTATTTGGGGAAAGAGATTTGAAGGTTATAATTAATGCTCTGAAAATGCTAGATATTTCCCTTTTCCTAAGCGTAGACAATCCAAGTAATGTTATTTACGATTTATCAGACTCTGTTTTTAAGTTGAATAATGGAGATTTAATAATTGAGAAGTCAAGCGTATTAAGGAATTATAATAAATTGTCAATTAATGAAATGGATAATGATATTATAGTTAAAGCTTAGACCCCTTAATTCTCTTCATTATCTGTTTTGCAATAGTCAGTCTTTGTATGTCGTTAGCACCTTCATAAATTTTCATTATTTCTACATCCCTTAACAACCTCTCTGCCCCTCCGCTAGAAACACCATAACCTCCTTGACCAGTTATAGCAAGTATAGAGGCCTTCTCTGCTCCTTCTGTCGAGAACATCTTAGCTATTGAGGAAGCTATTATAGCCTCATCCTTTTTACCCTTCATGAACAGGTTGGCTGCCCAGTAAGTTAACAGTCTAGACGCGCTTACAAGCGAAGTTATGTCAGCTATTTTCTCCTGGATCAATTGGAAATCTATTAATTGTTGGTTAAATGCCTCTCTTTTGGAAGTGTAATCCACCATTAATTCCAATGCTGATTGAGCTAGTCCAAGTGCCTGGGCTGCAACAAAAACCCTACTGTAATCATACGTTTCAACGAAATACTTAAACCCTTGTCCCTCAACGCCTACTAAGTTCTCGCTAGGTACCTTTAAGTCCTCGAAGGAGAGCTCGGCAGTGTGTGATGCCCTTAATCCCAAGGTATCAATCCTGTTTACCACCTTTAGCCCTGGCATGCCTTTCTCAATGATGAAAACAGAGATCCCTTTCCACCTTTGGTTTGTTTCTGGTGGCGATGTCCTTGCGGTGACCAAATAATAATCGGCAATATCACCGTTAGTAATGAATATTTTCCTCCCATTAATAACATAGCTATCATTTATCCTCTTAGCATATGTTCTTATCCCAGCTACATCAGAGCCAGCATATGGTTCTGTATTGGCGTGTGCTGGAATTTTCTCACCTCTCGCTACTGGAGGAACGTATTTCCTCTTCTGTTCCTCATTACCGAAATTAAGTAAGGTATAGGAGAACATGTAATAAATTAATATGTGAGTTGAAAAGGAAGGCCATATTCTTGAGATTTCCTCGGCTACTATTGCTGTTCCCAACATATCACCTCCTTGTCCTCCATATTCTCTAGGTACATCAATTGACATTAACCCTAGATCTGCAGCTTTTCTCCTGATTTCCTCTGGAATCTCCCTTTTACTTTCCCCAACTTCAACAATCTTCCTTACTTCCTCTTCCATGAATTCTCTAACAGTTTTCCTTATTAATTCATGGTCTTGCGTAGTCCTTATCTCGAAGTCCTCAGAACTATAAAAGGGAAACATGTGAATACATTGAATAAAAATTTAAATTATTTATGATAGGCATGAGAAGTTTGACATTCATTAAATTTCAAGAATTTATTTAACCCTCATCCCATGGGCTTCGCTAAGTTAACTGGAAAGCTCATTTATTCTTCACCTTAATGGAATAACCTTGTTAATTATTTTCATAGATATTGATTAGTTTAGTTAAGCTCTCATTGAAATAAATTAATTACTACATGTAAGTTTAATTTCTCGGGCAATAATTATAGATGTGAATTGGAAGAGCTTTGGGGGGCACTGGGGGAAATGTGAGGAGTGTTGGGCTTACTACGTGAATGGAAAACAGCACATTAATTCTCTATATTGCTATAAACTTGGGATTCCTTTATCTTCACTTAATGCTGACATACAATATATCATTAAGAAAGCTGAAGAAAAGGGAATTCCTGGAAAATATATTATTCCATCCCCTTTACTTAAGACTTTGATGTCTGGAGTTATAATTCTATACTTTAATTCATTTAATGAAATGATTTCTTTTTACAATGAGATTAAGGGAGTGTTAAGGGAAGCTGGGTTAAGGGACAGGATATTTTTCAGTAAATTAGTGAGGATTGAATGGTTAAGAGGGGCAAACTATAGGAGGGGATGCCCGGAATACGACTTTAAATTTGGAGACTGGAGGACTTGGAGGAAACTAGATGTTGAAGAAAGAGGTTAAGTCTCCCTGCCTTCCTTCTTCCTTAAGTTGTTTTTCAGTTACACCGAAGTACTCCAGTATTCTCATTACTGCAGGGACGACTTGTTTATCTATGTAATAATCTAAATCTAAATCAGATATAGACTTTACATTATAGTAGGGTTCTGCCCTATCAGATAATTTCCCTTTTCCCCTTAATATGACAAAACCTATTTTACTCCCCTTTTTAATTAAAAATCCCATTTTCATTGCCTTCTTAGCAGCCTTTACGTGAGGTAATTCAGTTTCATACTGATTTATTTCCTTCTCTAAGGACTTCCATATAACGAACTTATTTAACTCATATTTTCCATGCCTTATGTTCCTGATTATTTCTCTACACATTTTTATTGCTTGCTCTACAGAACCTTCGACTAATAGTCTCTCAATAACTCTCTCTTGTACTTCCTTAGCGATCTCAGCCCAATCACCTCTAACCGCTTCAAACCCAACTATGTCTATTTTTCCGTCAATAGTTAACCCCGCATATCTCTTTTTGGCTTTAGTGAAGAAAACCCTTTTATAGATCTTCTCCACCTTAATTTCAAGTTCGAACCTCTCCTCTATTTTAGCTATTAGCGAGTTTATGTCCCCTTTCCCTTTAAGGAATAGGGAATCTGTGTCACCGTAAACAATTATAAAGCCCTCAGCTTTAGCTATTTCAGCTGCCTCCCTTATGATTTTTCTTCCCCATGCAGTTACCGCCTCAGCGCCTTCCTTGCTATACCACCTAGCATTTACCCACCCCATGTAGCCGTACATTGCATTTGCCATCACCTTTAATGCCTTCTGCCTCTCCTCTAGTATCTTCCTCGTAGCATTATCATTTACATTATTTAGCATCTCCTTTACCTTCTTCCTCTCCTCAAGAAGTCTTTCTATTATCCTGGCGTAAAAGCCTTTTGGTTCCATTCTAAAGCAATGGTTCACCTCTGGAGCTCTATGGCAATCTCCATCATTCACTAGCGTGTCTGGACCTATGTTGTATTTAAGCATGATATTTGGATACATTGAGGAGAAATCTATGACGTAAACCCCCTCGTGAATCCCCCTCATTGGCTCAAAGACGTAGCCTCCTCCATATTCCTCCCCCTCTCTTTCTAACTTATTTGGTACTATTTCATTGTACTTAAATGCTTCCCTAATCATATACCATTCAACCCTGTTTCCAACGCTTGCCTGACTTAACTGATCGAGAGGCAATCCTGTTAGCTTGGAGAGCTCTAGGCCAAATGGAAGGAAAACTTCTCCAAGTAAATACGTAGATCTAACGTCATCCATGTTGTATTTCAAAAGTTCTTCCCTCTTTTCTTCCCTTTCCCAGAACTTAGCTATTTCATTCCACTCAATGTTCGCCCTCTTTTCCCTTGGCATTACACCTAAATAATCAGCAACATTATCTAAGCTCTTGACTTTCACTTCGCTAATGGACATTGCAAATCCCAGCAAATCAACGTTTAATCTCCCTTGTATTGAGAAATGTCCATAAACTCCTTGGTTAGGCTGGGAATTTACTTTCCTTCCTATATCAAGTTTAACTCCATGTATTTTAGTTCTATTTAATAAATAAGGCCAGTCGAAGCCGTTTGAATTGTAGCCTATTATAATATCTGGATCATAATCCCTTATGTATGAGGCGAAAGAATTTATAATTTCCCTATCGTTCCCCTTCATCACAAATTGCTTCTCCTCCTTATCGTTTTTAACTCCTATTATTATGATTGGGTCTCTAGAGGAATCTGGAGAACCATATTTATTGTAAACCTCTATATCAAACGCGAGAACTTTCATTTTTGGCGGATTCTTATCTATTATTCCCCTAACCTTCTTTAAAACGTAAACATTATCAACTCTGTACCCCTTCTTATCAAGTCTCTCTACTTCCATTTCTATCCAATTACAGGGAATCACATTCATGTCTATGCTGAACCTCATTGAGAAGTAAATATCTGCCTCTACAACCTCTTCTACACCTTTAATTGATTTCAGTTTCTCCCTGTACCTTCTGACGCTTTCTGGAATAACTGTTGTAACCTTGATTACCTTCACTTCCTTTCCATAATATTTTCTGACCCCCCTCTCAATACTTATAATTGGGGAATCTGGTTCCGAATAATTCTTGATTTCGTTTTCTATGTTATCTCCCCATTCACTCACAATTAAGTAAAAGTAAGGTCTAAAGTCCTTGTAAATAACTACTACTCTCTCACCCTCCTCTGATATCCCCCATATCATAATGTATGGCTTACCTTCTTCCAAATCATAGCTGACATCAAGAACATAAATCCTCTTAATCATTGCTTCCACCTATTAAATTCTTCATCATTATGTATGCCCCCTTTCCGTTTCTATAATACTTATCGTAATATCCTATTATTTCATAACCTGAGTTCCTATAGAGCATTATAGCAGCGTAATTATTTTCCATGACTTCTAAATAAGAATGAGTACATCCAAATGCCTTGAACTTGTCCTCCAAGACCTTAAGTAATATACTCCCTATTCCCTTCCTCCTTGCTTCCTTCTTCACAGCTATTGAAATGACGTGTCCCCTATATTTTAACCTTGGGATTCCAATAATATAACCTAAGACCCTCTTCTCAGCTCTGGCAACGAGGAAAAATTCCCTTGCCACATATAAATAGGCCAACAGGAGATCAATTGGATACGGTTCCTCAAATGAGTCCTTCTCTATATTAAATATTTGATCTAGTTCCCCTACCTCAGCATTAGTTAAAGTAAGCTCTATATCTTTTCCCACTAGTAATAATGAGTGAAGGTTATAGAGTTTGATGAAAGGAGAATGAGCATGAGAGTAGTGCCTGAAACTACAGACGATCTTTGGGTGTTATATACAGTGATTAACCCAGGGGATTATGTTATAGCAAAGACATTGAGGGAGGTGAAAGGAGAAGGGCAAGAGGGCAAGAGGCTACCTATGGTTCTGAAATTAAAGGTGGAGAAGCTGGAGTTCCAGCAATTCACTGATAGGCTCAGGATTTCCGGCGTAATAATTGAAGGGCCTGAGAAGTTCGGATTAAAGGGCTCTTATCATACTATAAACCTAGGAGTAAACCAAGAATTAATAATAGTTAAAGAGAAATGGAGTGAAGTCTCAATTAAGAGACTAAGGGAGGCATCTAAAGTATTTGAACCAATAATGCTTGTTTCTACAGATTACGAAGACTACTCAATAGCGATTTTATATAGACAGGGAATTCAAATACTTGAGGAATCAAGTTTAAATTTAAGTAAGAGGGAGGAGAACATAATTGAAGAAAATGCTGAGAAGTTAGCTAAAAAAATAATTTCCTATTGTAATATACATAAAGTAAAGCTAGTTGTAATTGCTGGTCCAGGGAGATTTAAGGAAATTGTTGCGGGAAAACTCAGTAATATAAAGGTAATAATTGACAATGTAAGCCATGGAGGTAGAGTAGGGATTAATGAGCTAGTTAAAAGGGAGTCCCTTTCAAATGCAATAAGGGATTATGAATTGCATAAAGCCTCTCTGTTAATGGACAAGTTCTTTGAACTGCTCTCTAAAGATGATAGATATGTAGCTTATGGAATGGATCAAATAAAAATAGCCACTGAAATGGGGGCTGTAGAACATTTAATAGTACTTGATTCTTTGCTCAGTGATTATGAGGCATTCAGTCAAGTGGAGGAGATATTAAGGGAAGTTGACAGGAAAAAGGGAAGTATTAACATTTTACCTGAGAGATCAGACATAGGAAGTCAGTTAAAGGCACTAGGAGGGATAGTAGCAATCTTGAGGTTTCCTATTACTTAGGAACCTGACTTTCCATTCTCTTCATCTCTTCAAGCTTTTGCTCTATGACGCTTAATAAGCTTTCAATATAGCTCAATTTTCTCCACATAATCAAAAAGAACATAGGGGAAATAAATGGAAGAATGAAGGAGGAGATAACGGCTGTTAAGTAAATTAGAGCATATTCTTGGAATCTGTACCTCTCCTGTAAATTGAGGGCGAAGACAATGGAATTAAGGCTATTATTAATTTTTTGAACTGTGTAAGTTAACGTAATGAAGTTAATTAGTGGTATTAAATTCACAACTAGTAAATAAGAAGTAGGTCCATAATATACATTAAGGGGTAAACCAATCTTCCTTAAATCTTTGTTAATTTTCCGCTTTATATAAAAAGTTTCACTCAAATATGAGTTTAGCCCTAGGGAAGATATGTAATTCATTAGGAGGGATATTGATAATGCGTTAGCTATAGATGACAATCCTTGAAGGCTAAGCACAGATTCTATTTTTATCATGGATAACATAAGTATTGATGAGACTAATCCTGTAGTGGAGACCGCTACTGAGTAGGCCAAAAGCAGTTCCTTCTTCATATGAGTAATAGGGACTTTATCCTTAAATTAGCACTGAAGTTTTAAGCCCCTAGGAGATAGCTATTTAATGGTTTCACTTGCTGAGGACGAGAGGTTATTATGGAGTTCATCCCCATCTTTTCCATATCAAGCAGGAAAGCTAATTGGGGGAATATTGTTTATGTTATTGTCGTTAATTGCAATTGCTAGCACTTACTTGTTATTCCCTAAGTATATCTACTACTCCCTCTTAGTTTCCTTTGCATTTGCATTGATTGGCATAATCTTAATTTTATACTACCTAATAAAAAAGAGAGCTACAAGATACATCATAACTAACCTTAGGATAATAAAGAGCTATAGATTAATAGGGGAGGAAGTTAGGCAGGCACCAATTAGGAATTTAGCTAGCATTAGGACTAGGAGGGGAGTAATAAACAGGTTAATGGGGAATAAGGACATTATATTCGAGTTCCCTGGAACCCAGGACTTCATTGTTTTCGAGAACGTTAAAAACGCAGACGATGTTGAAAGGCTTATATTTGAACTAATAGGAAAGAGGTAACGATACTATCCTAAAGATTCATTATTTAATTAAACCAAGGCATTTTCAAATTTTCACTTCATTTACCTTGTAACTCCTTAGCTCTAATATTCTCTCTCTCCTCAATTTCCTTAAGTTATAGATAAGCTCATCATTAATGTCGTAAATAATATATGAATCCTTCTTATTTCCCAAGTGAAGTTCTCTTAGCTCCACAAACTCGTTAATTATCGGGACGAGAATTGAAGAGCCACCTAAGAATTCCTGCTCATCGTAGGCCATTGATGAGAACACAGGGATTCTGTTTTCTAAAGCCCTTGCTCTTAAATATATTAACCACATGTCTATTGCCTTCCATTTTACTTTTCCTGGAACTAATAATACATCAGCTCCAGACTTAATCAATTCCCTAACTAACTCAGGGAAATTCACGTCATAGCATATAGCAACTCCAAACCTAATTCCTTTGTAGTCTAGAACAGTTGGACCTTCTCCACTTTGAATCCTATCCCTTTCAGTTGAGAACAGATGCGATTTACTAACCTTCCCAACTATTTTTCCATTATGTATAATGTATGCTGAGTTCCTTCCTTGATCTTCAAAGGCCCCAGGAATTATAATTGAGTTATTAAATAACCTAGATAGGGAAATGAATTGATCCAAATTGAATTCCTCAGTCCATTTCTCTGGTAATAACACTACATTAGAACCTCTTTCCAACGCCTCTCTCGTCATCTCCAAACCCTTCCCGAATGTACTTGGCTGTAGCACTGCTATTCTCGTTAGGGGCCACCTTCTAATTGGATAGGTTAAAAGCCCTGTTTTAATCCATAGATTTCTCAAATACCTCTATTATCTCCTTGGCTATTTTATAATATTCTTCATCCCCCCTCGACCCCCTTATCCATTCCTCAACTTGCTTTCTCAATTGATCTATTATGTCCTTTATTTTTGATGGGACGTTTATTATTATCTCATCAGGTATCATTAAGAGTGATATCCTCCTAGTTGAACCTGAGAAATAAGGCAAGAACTCCTCTGCCTTTGATGAGAAGAGCAAAGCGCCCTTGCTATCTACCATATATACATGAGGCAGGGATCCCCCTATTTCTACTGCGTAATCCTCTCCTGGAGGAGTTACTTCGCTTAATGCCATTAAGAAAGAAATTATTGTTTCCTTATCCATAACACCCATTTTTATCTTGTTCAATAACTTAATCAATCTTTCTACCTTCTGATTCATATCATATTACTCGGCTTGAAATTAAATGGTTTACCTTGGAATTAACTTTATTGTCACATTAAAATGAAAATGATAGAGAAGTAAATCTGTTGTCTTCTTGATTTATTTTAAATCATAAACCTGCTCTAGCTTTTTTCATTGCTTGGAAATTTTGCATCAATATGGAGGCTAGCGGTTACTCTTAGTTCAAAATTTCCATTATCTATTTGGATTTATGCATCCCATACTGTGTTTAAATGGACTCTACTTGTTCTCTAATTTGAAAGTAAGTGACTTCATTATATATGATTCTATTTTATAGACGTTTCCTATATATTCTCCAAGTAGGAATATTAGAGCATACCTCTTAGAAATCGCAGTTTAAAACATTAAGCTGGCATCCCAACTGGAGAAGATAAGGTCGATATTCTTCCCATATACTTCAATACTTTCCTCAAATTCTTTGGAATCCTCATTAAGTACTCGTGTGTTTCCCCATCATAAAATTCAAGCTCCCCGTTTATCAGCTTTGAAATTCTCTCATTAACCTCTTCCTTGGTTAAGTTATATGGATCTATGGAATTTGAAGCCGAAGTAAAAGACCAAAGACCATCAAACGAAGCAATGTAAGTAACCCAAGGTCTTACCTTGGGAAAAACAGATGCTAGGGTCTTTACAATTGATGAGAATACCTCTGGACTAAAGGAAGGAGAAGTCGATTGAGTTACAATTATTCCACTATCCTCAATCCTCTTAGTCAGCTTTTGGTAGAACTCCCTTGTATATAACTCGTAAGATGGATTACCTAAGTGCGGGTCTGTCAAATCTAAAATGATTGCATTAAAAACTTCGTCGTTTTCCTCAATGTATTTCTTTCCATCCCCTATTAATATCTTTGCCCTAGGATCTCTGAAAGAACCCCTATGCCATTCATCTAAGTATTTCTCACTTAACTCGATTACATCCTTATCAATGTCTATCATCTTTACTTCTTTGACGTCCCTGTATCTTAATACTTCCCTAAGCGTGGCTCCCTCACCTCCTCCCAGAATAAGTATTCTCTCCCTCTTTTCTATGGATATTAGGGCTGGGTGTACAAGGGATTCATGGTAAGATGCCTCATCAAGTTGCGATGATTGTATCTTTCCATCAATTATTAATGACTTTCCGTATCTATTGAACTCCACTATTAAACTGTGCTGCACTTCACTTTTCCTCTCAGCTATAACTCTCCTTATTACCCTCGCGTGGTATTCCTCTGGGCTTTGCCATTCCGTAAACCAATGGTATCCATAACCCTTCCAGCTCATTTAATTCTTACACCGGTTAATACCTTCTTGTTAGCCCAAGAATATTCCCTTATTTTCTTTGTCCTCCCGAATCCGCATTTAGAGCAATAGCGTTTATTTGGATTAAAGGAATTGTTCCCGCATCTCCTACACCTCACGTGATTCTTCTTATTCCTCTTCCCCATTGATGGAGTTCCTTTCATTTTTCATCCCTGAACAGGACTTATCATTATTACGTTATCTCCCCTTATAACGATGATCCCTAGTTTTCTTGTATTTCCATCCTCATGTATTTCCTCTGATTCATCTAAGACTAAATTCATGTGTTGATCATAGCTCTTTAACCTTCCCCTAACTTCCTTATTTCCCTTTAATTTAACCAATACTATATTACCTAAGGCCTCCTGAAGCATCTTGTGCGCAGTTTCTGCCATATCTCGACTAGCCATAACAAGAACATAAATTCAAAAAACCTTCGATATTTCTTCTTAATGTCTCAATTTTTAAAGAAATTTCAAAAAAAGATTAACTTTAATTAATCGCTCTCATTTTCTGACTCTGTTTGAGCCACTTCTTTATTCTCATTGTTTTCTCTTTCTCCAGAGGGATGCACACCTATGAATGCTAAGTTATTTGCACTGATTGACTTGGAAGGTGAGCCTACTTTATAGGATAGGAATAAAGTGATACTATAAGTTCCTTTTGACAGACCTACCATTTCTTTCATTAATGATATGCCCCCCTTATTTAGGAATAATTTAACACTAATTGTCGAAGTAGAATTCTTTATTGTTAAGGTCACATTGAATTGATCGAATACCTTTTTCAGGATATTGACGTGAAGTAAGTAAAAAGTATAATTTCCAGTAGTGTTTACTGTCATACTACCGTTTGCAGTGTAGTTCCCTATTTTTCCTGGAGTTAGATTTCCTAAATTTAGGTAGAAATTGGTTATTGATATAGACATAGCATTAGTACCTTGTACATTAAACGAAACGAAACCGAATGGACCGAAACCATTAACGGCCATAATTCCTACAGCGGTTCCTGCAGTCAATAAGGCGATTATTCCTAACACAGCAGTCTTTGCTACCATTTCTACACCACATTTACTATTAACCTCCTAGTATAAAAAGAACACCATGGGAAAGGAGCGGGAATGATAAGCTAAGAAAGTTTTATTAATTTTTCGAAATGTAAAAATGATTGAGTGAAATTGCAATATAGATAGCTATAAATGCTTGCGAGTGCACTAATTCAAATGCCCCCTATAATTTTTAGGGAAACAAAAATTGAGGAGTGCGAAGATGATGATTGCATAATTAAAAACGTATTTAAATACACTAAAAACATAATTCAAATTCCAATAGAAGTCGAAGTTAAATATGTTAGTGATAACTTAATGGGAAAACTTGTTAGCATAGATAAGGAAAAGAGGAGAATTGAAATAAATTCCAATTTCCTTGAATACATAAAATCATTATTAGGTGATAGAGCAATGGAGAACTACTTCGTTTTTGTATTAATACTTGTTAATTACTTAAAGTTTATTCTCAGTGAGGAGGAAGCTATAGAATACGCTTACGAATTATTGGAAAACAGTCTAGGAGAAGACCACCCAGCTGTTCTAATGCTTGATGCTTATTTGGAGTACGAGAGGCTTAGCTCAGGTGTTTCGTTCAGATATAGTAGCTCTCACTACATGTGAGTTTAAAGCTTATAGCCCTAAAAGTAAAATATATTATATGTAAACATGAGGATAGCAGACCTTTGGACAAATTACAATGGAAAGGTTAGATGTCTAGCATGTGCTAGGAGATGTTTGATAGGGGAAGGTCAAATAGGGTTCTGTGGGGTTAGGTCAGTTAAAAACGGTAAATTGTATCTTGAGGTTTACGGGAAAGTAGCAGCAGCCCACGTTGATCCAATAGAGAAAAAACCAGTCTTGCATTTAAACCCTGGTTCCAAGATTTTCTCATTTTCTACAACTGGATGCTCTTGGATGTGCATGTACTGCCAGAACTTTGAGATAAGCCAGAGGAGAAAAGTGGAGGGTTACGATTTAACTCCAGAGGAAATAGTTGAAATGGCCAGATCTTATGAGTCCGAGGGGATTGCGTTTACATATAATGAACCCATGATATTCTCGGAATTCGCCCACGACGTCGCAGTTATTGCCAAGAAATACAACATGATAACAATTTACGTGACTAATGGATATGGAACTCCAGAGGCAGCAGATTACATCTCAAAGTTCTTAACTGCAGCTACAATAGACTTCAAAGGAAATGGCGAGGAAAAGTTCTTGAAGAGATATGTTGGAGCAACAAGTGCAGAGCCAATATTTGAAACTGCTAAAGCACTTAAGGAAAAGGGAGTTCACATAGAAATAACTGATTTAGTCATCCCTCAAATAGGTGCAGATTTAAATCATGCAAGGAGATTAGCTAGGTTTGTTGTTGAAAATTTAGGAGACGAAACACCTGTTCACTTCCTTAGATTTCACCCTGATTACAAGCTTATGAACATTCCTTGGACGCCAGTAAAGCTTTTGGAGGAACACTACAAGGTAGCGAAGGAGGAAGGTTTAAAATATGTATATATAGGAAACGTACCTGGACATCCATATGAGGACACCTATTGCCCTAACTGTGGGGAAAGGGTAATTGATAGATATAGCTTTAAGATAGTGGATTGGAGGCTAACAGACGACATGAGGTGTAAGAGGTGCGGGTTCAAGATACCAATAAAGGGGAAACTATCAAAGAATGCCTTTGAGGAGAGATTTGAACCAGTTTTTATTTAAATTTAATTTACAATTTTTACCCTTTAAACTATTTTTGTGCCAAGTCTTCCCTATGCTTTCCCTTGACGTTCCCGCAGTGTAGTTTAATAACTTGTTTTCACAGATTTTCATAACATGGCTCCAGTAAAAGTAATTGCATTTTTAGTTTTGCTGTCCTTTTCCCCAGTTTCAAATCAGAGTTTCCTCTCCATGATTCAACAGGAAATATCTCTACTTAACCAGTTAAATCAAAAGGAACTTGTAAACATTTTAGAAAAGGCCTATCAGCAACTATCCAATGGAAATTATCAAGAATATAAGAAGTTAATGAATGAGGCGCAGTACATCATTGCTAACACCACTGGAAGTAATAACGAATCCAAGCTCTTAATTTATTCATATATTTCAAAAATATATATATTTATTTTAGAAAGTTTAAATTTAATAAATTTATCAAAGAAATTAAATGATAGTGAGGCCTTGAAGTTAGCACAGGAATCATATAACAAGAGTATAGAACTCTTAAATAATATAAATAATAAGGAGAGTTTAGCAGAGGCTGATTTAGAAATTGAGAATATAAATAAAGAGTTAAATGAAGCCTACAATAATATAATAAATGTATTAACAACTAATGCAATGCAGAAAAACGGAATAATATTGAATCTACTATATAACTTAACTGAAGACCAAGAGTATAATGAAGGGAAGAACATAATTGATAATAGTAGCGTAAGCAAGATTAGAAAGGGGATCGAGGAATTAAAAAACGTCTTAGATAACATGGAATTAAGAGGTGAAGGGTATAACGTGGCAAGAGAACTTAAGAAGGTTATAAGCTATCTCCTAGAAGGTGACTCTGAAGACGCATCAAGTTTGCTTCTCAAAGTCAAATATGAAATAAATAATATCCAAGACGTTAAAGAAAGGAATAAATTATTGCATGTATATGAAATATTATATTACATTATATTTGATTAACCCATTGCTATATTAATTACGCTTTCTGTTCCAAGTGCTATTGCCACTCCTAAGAACAGGAAAAACCAGAAAGTATAATTAAATCCACCTAGTTTAGACGCAGCACTTAGATTGATTTTGAGCAACGCGTAGACTATTGCTGCTGTTGCTATTGAGTATAAATTAGCTAAGAACAAATCATTTAAGATACCAAAATAATAAACTGAAGCTCCCAACATAGTTGGTAGGCCAGCTATCAATGAAAGGGAGCCAACGCTAGCAAAAGTTCTCTTATCCATTGGTGCGACTATTGCAAACCCCTCTGTTGCATTGTGAATTCCGAATCCTATAGTGAATAATAGAGCCGAGACAACTTGATTAGCTATTAGAGCGGCAGCTATAGCAAACCCCTCCCCTACATTATGAACGCCTAACGCTACAGCTGCAGTCAAGGAGGAAAAGGAAGTCAATTGAGCTGATCCAACTGCACCATTTCTCTTGACTTTAAGCCTCTTCTCAATTCCTGTAAGCAACAAAAGAACTAAAAGGAAGGATATTGCAGTTGTTATTGTATACAATATAAAAGAGTCAAGGGTCTGAATTCTCGCGTATTGTTGAATTATTTCTTCTGCTGATGATCCTGTGTCCATTGCTATATAGGATAAAACTCCACCTGCAAGGGCAGACAAGGATCCGAGGAGCTTTTTATTGTCTCTCCTTATAAAGCTTAATGGCAGAGCACCTAATAAAACAGTTATTCCAGCAAGCAATCCAAGCATTATCGGTTCAAGTTGCATATGTAATATCTCGCAAAAAGTAATTAAAAAACTGGAGTGTTAGGCATTTATATATTGCATTACAATTTAAACTGCGTTAAAGATCAGTTAAAGCTTTTACGGAGTTTACATGAACTATTAACATATAAAAAGAGGTTAAGGAGATGGAAAAGCCTGGGATTTGGGCTTCATTGAGTTTTCATTAATTTATATCCAATCCTCAGCCCTTGGGCTTCACCAGGGGAAAACCCTTTCACACTCTCCTCCCCTTTAGCTGGATAAACCCCAACCCAACGGACTATTTGGTAAACCCGCACATCTTCGGTTCACCTTCACTAATAGTCGTGATATATCCACCCATCTGGTGTGAATGATTTATATTTTCCATACAAAGTATATAAACTTACGGTTTATCGGAAACTGCTGACTACGGCTTTCACTGATAAATTATAGGTTCTGGCCCCTCCTAGGCCTAAAGACAAAAAGCCAAGATAAGCAAAAAGAGGTTTAAAGTACTTCTAAGAAAATTTGGATCCGCAGTGAAGGGTGAGGTTTTCAGTGTTTAACCCGTGGCGCAACTCCTCTTTACTTTTCCTTACTTCTAATTCAGCCACAGCCCCTCTTAAGGGATCATACACGCCCTTAAGTCATTGAGTTGGTCGAGTGAAACTTTACCCTCCACGCTTTTTTATTACTTCCTCGTGAGCCCTTCATAAGTTAGGGGGTAATTAGTAAAAAATTTTGGGCAATACTATGTAAACGTAACTTAATCAAGGATATTTAGAAGTGATTGAAAATAATGAGTAATTACGTAAAAGTGTTATAGTCTTTCTGTAAGAGTTTAAAACTAATTAGTGACAAACTACCTTTTCAATCTGGTCTGCAAAATAATGGGAGTGTTTACCTATTAACTCTATCTTTATACTCCTCCTGGTTATAGGGCAATATAGTGCAATGACAGCCCTGCTTTCCCTCTTTCTGAATGGCGAAGTCCTTTCCTCTGTTTTTTCCCTTATAATTTCATGATCCTTCAGAAAGTATGGTCTACCGAATATCTTTGTCTTCCTAGAATCATTTATCCTAATCTCCATAATAGCCCCTATATCCTCCTTACTTAAAATGTAATCACCGTAACCATCTGAGACCCAACTAACACCATTGCTTTTGACTAGGGAATTAATCTCTGGGAACTCGTTGACTAGGTGTACTTTAAAACCCTCTCGAAGATGTAGGATAACGAAGTTAGTAGCTCCCAGTACTTCATTCAGAGCAGCAATAACTACTTCCACGATAGAATTATTAAGCCAAGGGTTTTATAGTTTAAAACATGGTGGATTTAAATTCAATCATTATTATTATAGTAACAATTATGTCCATTTGGTATGTATATAGCGTATTGCTTTTTTCTAAGAGAAAGAGAAAGTCCTTAATTGAACTAGTGAATTACTTAAGTGGTTTTTCCCAAATAGATAATTACAGGTTCATAGGTAATAATTTGTTTATAGTAGGTAAGAGGATGGGGAAGATAGTTAAATTCAATATAGCTGTTAACTTAGTTTCTACAGATGTAATTTTCGTTTGGTTAACTTCTATTGCATTAGGAAGAAGGGATTTAATAATATTAAAGGGAAACTTAGAGGGTTCTCCCACCATTGAGATGGAAATATTAAATCTAAAAGTAAGTGGCGCCAGATGGTTAAGGAAGCAACTACTAAAGAGAGGTTGGAAGGAGGTGTTTAACGACGGCGAGGTCTCAATTATAACTGCTAAAGAGTCCTCTTTTCCTCCTCCACCAAAGGGTTTCTGGAGGATATCAATAAGGAAGGCTGACCCTTCGGTAATGATTATTGTTCCCTATAAGCAAAGTAAGACAATTGGGGAGATATCGAAGTATTTATCTGCTATGAAGATTTAGATTAAAGCTTAATAGTTTAAGGTATAGATAGTCCCATGGATTTCGCTTTTGGGTTTGAGGTTCATCAACCGTTTAGGGTGAGGAAGGACTATTATTGGAAGGCATCAATATTTAGAGAAAGAAATAAGGTCTTTGATTATTTCGATAATGAGTTAAACCAAAGGATATTTAGGAGGATAAAAAACAATTGTTATAACCCAACACTTGATCTACTTCAAGAGTTGTGGGAAAAATACGATTTCAAGACCTTCATGAGTATATCTGGAACTTTCGTTGAACAGGCTATTGCATGGGGGAAAGAGGTAATTGACAAGATATCTAGATTAGTAAGCAAAGGAGCTATTGAGCTTTTATGTCAAACCTATTATCATTCAATTACTTCTCTCTGGGACGATCTTAGTGAATGGAGAGATCAAGTAAAAGAACATGTGGACTTGATGAGGGAAACATTTGGTTTTTCACCTAAGCTATTTGAAAACACCGAATTAATTTACTCAAGAAGAATAATTGATGAGATAAGGAGGTTTAACTTCTCAGGCATAATCATGGAAGGTGCAGAAACCCTCTTAAAGGGGAAAGACCCGAACTTCTCCTATAATTATGAGGGGCTTAAAGTAATATTTAGAAACTACAAGTTAAGTGATGACATTGCATTTAGGTTTTCTAATGCAGACTGGAGTGAATATCCTTTGACAGCAGAGAAATACGCTAAATGGGTCTCATCCTCTTCAGGAGACCATATTTTGGTGTTCATTGATTTCGAGACTTTTGGTGAACATCATAAAGCAGAAAGCGGGATATTCAGTTTCTTAAGGGCCTTGCCAAAGAAACTTAAAGAAGAAGGAGTAAACTTCATTCATCCCTCGGAAACAAAGAGCCCTATAGGGGATATATATTTAGACGAAAGGTATTATTCATGGGCCGACGCCAAAGATGAGAGGAGCTGGAGGGGGAATCAAATGCAATGGGCTACTGATGAGCAATTGAGGAAATTGGAAGGATTAGTCAAGAGGATAGGAGGGGATTACTTAAAGGCATGGAAGTATTTCACTACTAGCGATCACGTTTATTATATGTTCAGGGGTTTCGGTAGCTCCCAGCAAGTCCACTCTTATTTTAGTCACTATTCTTCTCCGGAAGACGCTTTCATAAATGTTTTCTCATCCTTGTTAGATCTAGAATATAGAACTAGGGAGATACTTGGAATAAAGCACTCACCATATAGATTAAAAGGAGAAGGTTCTAGATATTTGTGGACAAAGGAAGAGGTAAGTGGATTGAATGAAGAGGGTTTGAGCGAATGGTTGAGGGAGGAATTTTGAGAGAGATCAAAAAGGTTTGGATTTTAACGTTTGAGTTTGATGGCATAGCATCTTTTGGAGGTTTAGGTGCTGCTGTAAGGGAGTTCGCAGAGTCCTTAGTGGAAAAGGGAGTAAATGTTAAAGTACTAATGCCATCCCATGGAAGGCATAGGGACTTAAAGGTCTCCAATTCCCTCTCCCTCAGGTTCCTCAATGACGTTTATTCAGGAACTAGAATAGGAGCGGATTGCAAGCAGTATTCATACTCTATAGGTGTAGAGGAGGGGAAAATAGGCAACATCCAAGTGGTCTTCTTCAAGTCTTTTTCCTCCTGGAATCCCTTGGAGGAGTGGGAAATCTATTCTAATGTTGAGGAAAAGGCCTCTCTTTTTTCTCTATCCCTAATGAATTACTCTAAGAACTCCAACTTGGATGAGCTACCTGACTTAATTCACATTAATGACTGGCATTCTGTACTTGCTGGAGTTAATGCTGTAAGAATAATAGAAGAGAGAACAAGGAGGCCTGTTGCACTGCACTTTACCATCCACCTCTCATCTGACTACTCATTTCCATGGCATTATGCCTCAGAGAACTGGAGTGGACTTAGTAATTCTCTTAAATATGTTTGGAGGGTTGATAAACACCATTTAGAGAGTTACAGAGAGACATGGGAGTCAATTAATGGGGATATAGAGAAATTTGGAATAATAGAAAGCGATGCAGTTTCAAGTGTAAGTTACTCTTATCTGAAGGAAAAAATTCTAAGCAAGGTAGATTGGGTTGAAAATAAATCGTGCGTCATATACAACTCAACTTCATGGGAGGTAAGGGAAGTTATGGAATATGCATTGAGAAAGTATGGAACTACGTCTAGGTATTTCATAAGGAAGGAAATCACTAATTTAGTGAACTCAATTCCTGAAAAAGTTGGTTACTTTGATGAATATAGACCATTAGTAGTTTCCTCTGGTAGGTTAGTTTACCAGAAGGGATTTGATTACTTAATAGACGCAAGCTCTAACAAATTTAACATCTTAATCTTGGGGATGAGAGCAGGAGATTACTACCACGAGAACTATTTATACGGTTTAGTAAACAAGAAGGCTAATGGAAAGGCGGTAATATTGACAAGTAAATTAGATAAGGAACTCTTCAAGTTGATTCATTATTCCGCAAACTCCTTCGTTGCCCTTTCTAGATGGGAACCATTTGGTATAAGTTTAATTGAGGCAATGGCAGTGGGATTACCTGTTGTAACTTCATACGTTGGGGGATTTAAGGAGATTATAGTTGAGGTGAGGAAAGGGGGCTTTGGAATTTTCGCTGATCCATGGATAAACATGGATTACTTGAGAAAGGCAATTGAATCGATTTCGCTGTTAACAGAGGCTTCAGACTTAGCTGAGGTAGGGGAAACAAATAGGGCAAATAATTTACTGAATGAAATACCTTTACAGGAGTTAAGGGGATCACCTGAACTAGGTAGGGAGTTAAGGGAAAGGGCTATTAGGAGGGTTAATGAGAACTTCAGGAGGAAACACTCGGTAAAAATGCTCCTAGAATGCTATGAAAAGGCAAGAGAAATGGCAATTAAGAGATGGAACTCTATATCTTAAATTTTTTTAAGTGGAACTTGATTTCTTCTACCCCTTTTTTGGCTATACTTCTCGTGAATGGGTCAGTCAATATGGCTATTGCGAAGAAAATTACACTGCATATAGAGCCAATTATTAATATATAGTATATAGTCCTCATGTTCATGAAGAATTTAAGTCCAATCTCATATGATATAGAGGAGGAGACAAATAGGGATAATAAATGTGAGAGCAAAGTCCTCCAAGGTACTGAAAACGTGATTAATTTTCGTGAGAGGATTCCATATATTACCATTATTATTCCAGAGGTCACTAGCGAGAAAATGGAAACTAAATAGGAGACCTCTATGCTTTCCCTGATGTTAAATATTACTATAAGGGACATTAATAAGAGGTAGGAGATGAGGAATACCATTAAGTTAATGTTGTTCACCTTCATTACTTTGCTCTTGAATATTGATGACTTAGAGTCCCTTTTCAAAGCCTCATCTGAAGCTATGAATATCTTATTGAAAATTTGAGATACGCTATTTAGCACTGAAGTGATAGCTATTATTATCAATATTTCAGGGAGCAAAGAAGATGTTTGAGGAGTAATGTACTCACCTCTCAAGAATTTCAGGAATTGAAGGCTTAATACTAAGTAATTAGACAACATCCATAAGCTTACTAAAGAAGTAATGGATATCCCCTTTTCTATGTGAATTGGAGACTTGTCCTTAACTAGCAGGGGGATTAAGGACACAGTTAAATAACTAGTCCAGCTTATTGGATTAGTCAATATAGTGGTTGCCTCCACGTAAGCTATAAATAGCGAACTTCCTAGAATGCTGGCTATAGTTGGGATATATAAATTCTGTATGACTCCTGACGCTATGTTATTTACAAATGCAATAGATTTGACCAAGTCCTCCCTAACTTCCTTGAAGAATTCCCTGGAAATTCTAAAGACTAATTTTCCCCTTACATTACGGTAGGCATAGAGCCCTATTGAAGTGTAGGCTATGGAATATGAAAGGGTAGCCCCCAATACGTGAAGTCCTAAAAGGTAAATTAAGATTACGCCAGAGACTAGCCTAGTTACTTGGAATATAGTCAAAGTATCGCCAAATTTTATTGGTGCGATGCTCGATACTATTGGCAAAATTATGGAATCAGCATAATATGATGGTATTAGGAGAAACATTAATAAAAGGCTTTGGTAATCCACATTAGAAGTCTGGTAAATTAGGTTTACTATAAACGTTATATATGCCAAAGTCATAGCAATGCAAAAGATCACGTTAAGCAATATTACTGGTGCTGAATTCTCCTTTGACGCTGAATACCTAGACAAGAGAGGTCTTGTGACAGTGTTGGGAATAACTAGATAAGTCGTAATTATTACAAATCCAAGTTGCCATGCAGCGAATTGGGATATGGTAAGAGATTTAACTAATAACAAGTTAAAGGCTAGGGCTAGAGGGGCTGCAATGCCTCTTCCTATGAGGGCCTTAATTCCTGTTCTAAGTACTCCTGGTTCATCCACATACACAATTCAAGAGTACAAAAATAAAAATCTAGTATTACAGGTATTGTTATAAGGACTTTTCCTATAAAAATCTTATATTTTTATATTTTATTAAAAATTTTTGTTTTAGATATATGATATGCTAACTTAATATTTTGAAACCGTGGATTATTGCTTTACAACTAATGACTTATTTATATTCCACCACTATCAACACTTAGACACTCCAAAGAATGTAAAGTTACTGGGTTCCCCAAAAAATAAGAAAGCCTAGATAAATTTAATGGCATGATAATTTCATTAGAGAAGCTCCCTGAGAGAGCAAGGGAGTTACTAAAGGAATTCAATTACAAGGATTCTAGCTTAACTGATAGGGACTTCGAAGAGGCTGAATTGATAATAGGTTGGCCAGCGCAAATAAGGAGGGATTTATTGTCAAGAACTAGAAATCTAAGGGCAATTCAATGCCTCTCTGCAGGAGTTGAAAACTTGCAGTTTGACGCGTTGCCTAGTGGAGTGAAGGTGTTTTCCAATGCAGGCGCTTATTCAGTACCTGTAGCTGAACACGCTTGGGCGTTAGTAATGACATTAGCTAAGGGAACTCACAGACCAGAAAGGAAAACCACTTCTTATGTATTAAGGGGAAAAACACTTTTGATTCTGGGAGCAGGAGGCATTGGAAGTGAGGCTGCAAGGATTGGTAAATATGGTTTTTCAATGAGGGTTATAGGCGTTTCTAGATCCTTTAAGGAACCTGAACTATATGATGAGAGATATGGCTTGGATAAATTAGACGAGGTAATTGGAGGGGTCGACGTTATAATAGATTCTTTACCTCTAAATAAATATACTAAGGGAATTTTAAATTACAAAAACCTAAGTAAAGTGAAGAGGAACTGCATAATAGTAAACGTGGGGAGAGGAGAAACTGTGGATGAAGAGGGAGTATATAAGCTGTTAAAAGAGAGAAAGGATGTTAGGTTCGGAACGGATGTCTTCTGGAGGAGAGACGGAAAGGAGGACTTTAATTCTAAGCTATGGGAGCTGGAAAATTTCGCAGGGACAAGACATACAGCTGGAGCCGAGGGAAGCCCAGAAATCTTAGAGAACGCGATAATTGAAGCAGTAAAAAACGCAATAGAGTTCCTTAAGTACGGTAAAGCTAAGAATGAAGTTAAAATAGGGGATTACATATAGTTTAAATTTCTTGCGTGATATAGAGCTAAAACACCTTCTAAGGAAAGGTAAAAATCAAAACATTGAAAAGCAAGCTTTCCTAAATACATTCCTCTGGTCAGTTCTTGAGGACTAGTGGAGTAAGCCCTCCTAACGCAATAGAAGTCAGTATTACTTCAAATAACTGGTTCCAACGAAATTCAGCCTATAGAGAAGAGGTTGCTGGAAAGCAAGTTCACAAAACCTCTAAATCCTAAAACACAGGAAACTCAAAGCCTTCCGAAAACTTATAATCATTTATTCTAAACTCTGAAAGGCTAGGGAGATGAGGATAATAGTCTCGATAAAGCAAGTACCTGATGCAGATGACTTGAGGATTGACCCTGTGACAAATAATTTGGTAAGGGAAGGAGTTCCTGCAATAATAAATCCTCCTGACTTGCACGCAATAGAGGAAGGAATAAGGTTAAAGGAAAGATATGGAGGAGAGGTAATAGTAATAACTATGGGCCCACCTCAAGCTGAGACAGCTTTAAGGGAAGCGATAGCCATGGGGGCAGATAAGGCTTACCTAATAACTGATAGAGCTATGGCAGGTGCAGATACTTGGGCAACTTCTTATACATTAGCGAAGGCAATAGAGGTTATAGGGAAGGGGGATATATATATATTCGGTAGGAGGGCAGTTGATGGAGAAACAGAACAGGTAGGTCCTCAAACAGCAAAGTGGTTGGGAATACCTGCTATAGGATATGTTAGTAAGATAGTAGATGTTAATGAAAGGGAGGTGATAATTGAGAGGACAACTGAATGGGAGATCGAAACTATTTCCTCTCCAATACCTTCTGTTTTGACTATATTGGAAATTGCTAATAAACCTAGGCAACCCACAATAGAGGGATTAATAAAGGCTAAAAACGTTAAGATACCTAAGTTAAGTAAAGATGACATAAAGGCTGATCCCAACAAAATAGGATTACCTGGTTCTCCAACAAAGGTCATAAAGGTATCTCCCCCTCCTAAGACAAGGAACCCTGAAATATTTGATGGCACTAAGGATCCAGAAGGAGCTGCTAATTGGTTCCTGGAAAGGGTATTTAAGGCAATAAAGGAGGAGGAAAGCAATGTGAATGTTTACATTAAACCCCAACCTAAGTTCAAGGTGGAAAGGGAAATATGGGTTTATGTAGATCACATAGGTGAAAAGCCCAATCCCAGTAGTTGGGAGATAATGGCGGAAGCTAAAAGGGTAGCTGATTTGATGGCAACTTCGCTTTCAGCTATTGTAATAGGTGAGGAAGTGAGGGAATTAGTTGATCTATCTTTTGAGTATGGTGCTGATAAGGTTTATTATGTTGAGACTAAGGGATTTAAATATTATGACAATGACGTCTATACTAGGGCATTGGCTCAAATAGCTAGAAAGTACAAACCTGAAGCAATATTCTTCCCAGGTACTAGAAATGCAAGGGAATTAGCCTCAACTTCTGCGATAGAAATAGATACTGGTTTAATAGCGGACTGCACTAAGTTTGACGTAGATGAGAAGGGAATCCTTCATTCCACTAGACCAGATTTCGGAGGAAAAGAGATGTCAACTATCATCTGCCCTAAGCACAGGCCGGTTATGGTAACAGTTAGACCAGGGGTTTTCTTCCCGTTGAATCCTAGCAGAGGAAGGAAGGGTGAGGTTATAAGGTTTGAACTTGAAGACCTTAGTACAAGGCTAAAGAGAATAGAGAGAAAGCAAATAGTGAGGAGAAACGTGTTAAACGAAGCGGACTTAGTAATAGGGGTAGGGAGGGGCATAAAGAGTCCAGAAAACATAAAGATGGCAGAGGAGTTAGCCCAGCTATTAGGAGGAGTAGTGGGTGTGACTAAACCTTTAGCAGACCTTGGGTGGTATCCAAAGGAGAGGCAGATAGGACAAACTGGAACTACAATAAGGCCTAAACTATACATAGCATTAGGTTTATTTGGTGCAATACAGCACTTAGTTGGAATTCAGTCTTCAAAGAAAATAGGAGCTATTAATATAGATAGGAACGCTCAAATATTTGATAACTGCGATTTCGGAGTAATAGGAGATATATTCGAGATAGTCCCTGAGATGATAAGGAAGTTGAGGGGTGGTAAAAATAATTGAGTTCGATGTAATAGTAATAGGTTCTGGTCCAGCTGGTTCAGCAGCCGCTCTTAGAGCTGCAAAGAAAGGGTCAAAGGTTTTAGTTTTAGAGAGAGGTCCTGAACCCGGTTCTAAAAATGTCTCTGGAGCAATGATAAGGCTTTCATCTATTGCAAGGGTATTTGATATAAACAATATTCCTATAGAGAGAAAAGTTAAGGACTTGAAGTTAATAGCGAAGTCTGAGACAGGTAAAATATCGATTGACATTGAGATAAAGGAGGATTTAGCAAACGTTGGCAGGCTGAAATTAGACAAGTGGATGTCTCAACAAGCTGAGAGCGCTGGCGCAATAATTTTAACTAAGACCACTGCACAAAAGCTGGAATGGCAAGGAAATAATGCAGTCTCAGTAAAGACAGATAGGGGTGAAGTGAAGGGGAAGGCATTTGTATTAGCTGAAGGGGTAAACGCCCTCATCTCAATGGATTCAGGTCTCAGAAGGGATTTCTCCCCAGAGGGCTCTGTTCAAGCAGTTAAAGAGGTTTACAGCTTAAATAAAGACGAAGTGAACAGGAGATTTTCATTGGGATCTGACAGCGATGGAATTTCCTGGAGGATATTGATTAATTCCCCATTTATTGGGGCAGGCTTCCTCTATACATATAGAGACGCAATTTCAATAGGGCTAGGAATTCCAATGAACTACATGATAAGGAATAAAATAAGACCAAACGAAGCTCTTGAGAGGTTTAAGGAATTGATAGGGTTAAATGAATTGGTTAAAGGGGGATCCTTAAGGGAGTACTCAGCTAAGGTAATACCTGAGGAAGGATTTCCTAACTGGAAGGCCTGTAAAGGGAATGTTTACATGGCTGGAGACACAATAGGGCTAGTAGACGCCCTCAATTTCAACGGAATAGGACCAGCTATTGCCTCAGGAGCTATAGCTGGTGAGATGGCTTCGGAGGTAAAGCAATGCAGTGAATACGAGGAGGGCTTAATGAGGGACAGTGAAGTAATTAAAGTAATAAAAGATAAGGCATTAGTTAAGGAATTGTTGAAGGAAGAGAACTTCAACTTCTACATTTCGTTAATAACAGAGGGCTTAACTTCTTGGGCGTACGGGGATTTGAGCAAATTAAAGGAAACCGTATTTCCTAACACCCTCAAAATATTAAAGCATGGACTTCTACTTTTAAGGGCTATAAGGTGAGTTAGTTGAGGCTGGAGGAGAAGCTCTATACTTTAAGGTATAAGAGGGATGAGAATCCCCATTTAATAATCAAGGATAACGATAAGTGCATTAAGTGTGCAGAAGTAAACGGTGTGCCGCAACCATGTATAGTAGTTTGCCCTGCTGATGTATATTCCTGGGTTGAAAACAAGAGGATAGTGGTATCTTACGAAAACTGCGTTGAATGTGGTGCTTGCAGGATAGCTTGCCCCTTTGATAACATAATTTGGAAATATCCAAGATATGGGCTAGGAGTAGCTTTTAGATATGGATAACAACGTTTTTTAAATCCTTGCGTTTTACTAATAAACGGTTAAAATGGAGGCAACGAAAGATCCTATTGAGAAGCTCTTAGAACCGAGAAGCATGGAGGCAATAGCCGAGATGGTAGATTACCTTCCTACATTAAAGAAAGTAATAAGTTATTTGGCTGAAATGGAGAAGGACGGAACACTGGAGAAGACGTTGGAGGGCTTAAAGGGATTAATAAATCTAGCCAACGACCTGTTAGACCCTGAAACAGTTCAAACCTTACTTGATTGGGGTTTAGAAAAGTTCAGTAAAATCCAACCAATATTAGAGGTAGTCCAAAAGAATCTAAATCAAGAGGCAATAAACAGGTGGACTTCCATCTTAAGAGACTTGGAGAGTTTGCTTCCACTAGTTAGCAAACTCTCTGAACTTGAGAAGGACAAGGGATTGGGTAAGCTACTCGATTTGATAACCAAAATCAATAAAGAGGGTTACTTAGATAATGCAATAGAACTCCTCGATCAATATGCTAGGGCTATTACTAGATACAAGGGCGAATTCAAGGAGCTACCAGATCAATTAATGTCGTTTTTGCCCTCTTTACTAAGGGCGCTTTCCTCTAAAGAGGGAGTGGAGTTCACTAAGAGGATTTCTGAAGCTTTAAAGGAGTTTTACTCAAATGCTCCAAACGCGAGGCCTATAGGAAGATGGGGTTTAATATCAGCTCTAGGGGATCCAGAAGTGTCTAAGGGATTAGGCGTAATTATAGAGTTCTTAAGGTCCCTAGGAAAGGCTTACAAATAACTAAATTAAAGTTAATATTTTTATTATGATTATTATTAGAAGGATAAATGCTAAATATGGAGAGGAGAACTTGAAGTTAACCCAGGACTCTTCCTTGGTAGGGTTAAAGTAAAGCTTTAAATTATAATATATTAGCAAGGAACTAATAGCAGACACTGGAATCAAATACTCTAACCCTAAGTAAATGCCTAGAGCTAGGGCAGAGGCTATCATTATGACATTAGAGAGAACTATCATTCTAGCTGATTCCCTCTCATCCCTAATTACAGGTAACATAGGGAAACCAGCTCTCTTGTAATCTTCTTTGTATCTTAGTGCCAATGCCCAAAAATGTCCAGGGGTCCAGCAGAAAACAAGTACTCCTAGTATAAGAAAGGGGAACAGGTTTGCTAAATTAAATGGATTAGTTACAGCTGAGAATCCAGCCCAGGAAGCCGCACTCCCTGCTAATCCACCTATTACAATGTTTAATGGCGTTCTAGGTTTTAACCAAATAGTGTAAATAACTATATAAGTGAAACCTCCAAGGAAGACGAAGAACGATGAAATTGGGCTTACTATGAGCGCAGTTACTAAAGTACCGAGTGCTAATAATGAAAGGCCCAGTAAGATGATTTTCCTTCTGCCTATATAATCTTCATATTCTATTCTATGCTTCGTCCTAGTCATAAGTCTATCCTTTTCAACTTCATATCCTTTGTTAACTAATAGGGAACCGTATGAAGCCAGGCTACCACCAATTATCAACCCTATTGCTTGAGTTATTAAGGAGTATGAGATTTTATTTAGAGCAAGGAACATCCCTCCTAAGGCAGCTAGGTCCAATAAGTATATTATTTTTATGTTGACAATTGAATACAAAGCCTTTACCCTGCTGAACATGGTCACCTTGAAATTATAATGTTAATGAATTTATTAAGCCTTTATGTACTGCTGTGAATAAGTTTGTGAAAGTATATTTAAGCTAGTTCCTTCTCAAAGACTAAATCAATTCCCCTCTTGTTATATACTACCTTCACTCCCTCAACTCCCTTATCGAATGCAACTTGTATCTCAGTCCTCTTTCCTGGCATCACTTCCTTCCCTATATTGACTTTTTCCGTTATTTTCCTCCTTGTCTGCTTTCCCCCCAGCTCTTCAGGGTTAAATGTTATTAAATACTCTATTTCAACCCACTTTACCTTTATGATCTCCTTTGTGTTGTTTACTATAACTAATTTCCCATCCTCCACTATAACGTCTAGGTCTTCCATTAAGTCCTCTAGCTTTGAGGAAATATAAATTTTAGGAGGGTGAGGGAAAAACATTTAAATAATGTTCTTACACATTTAAGGTTAAGAATGGAGTTATTAGCTGAGCTAAGCGCTACTCATAAGAGGGAGAAGGCTTTGAGACTTCTGAATAGCTTAGTAGGGATTTTCGATGGGTTCAATATCCCTGATTCTCCTCTTGGTTATCCCTCAACCTCGTCTTTAGCGTTTGGAGCGTTTGTTAGGAGTAAAATAGAGGAAGGAAGGGTAATAATAAATCAGAGGCTTTCGGATATAAACGAAATCTCCCTAATATCCATAGCAAGGGGAGCAAAGTTATGGGATCTAGAGCTACTCCTTACAAGGGGGGATAAACCAGTAATAGGTAGGGAAGTAGGTTACCTTACCTCGGAAGAGGCCTTAAATCTAATCAAGAGAAATGTGGATTTAAGGGTAGGTCTTATAGTGAGCATGAGGAAAAAGAGGGAGGAAATCTTGGAGAGGCTTAAATTAAATGCCGACTTCTTCTTTGCCTTAAGGGTTAAATCCACTATAGACCTTGAGGGTTTGAGGAAAGATAAACTATATGTTTACGTGATAGTGGAGAACGAGAAAAACAAGGAAGTACTCAGGAGCATAAATCAACCCTCGGTAAAATACGAAGAGGTGGGAAAATTCATTAAGGATCTTGAAGGCCAAGATGTAAAAGGGGTAATAATTTCATGCCCCTCAGATCACGAATGTTTGGGCAAGATAAAGCTAATATAAAGGTTTTTATACTCTTTGAACTATAAGTAAATATGGAATTAAAGCAGATTTTCAGGGAATTCATTAAAGTGAGCGAAATAAAGGACAATAAGGAAAAGGAAGAAAGGATTAGTTTACTCTTCAACGGAATCAATTACATGAAGGATCCAGAAACCTTTAACTGGGTAGAGGAAATATTCGATGGTTTACACAAGGAGGAGGGAAGGGACGCTCTGATTTGGACTGACGTGGAGTCAGGAAATGAAGAGAGGTATTCATTCTCTGAATTCTCTGGAAAGGGTAATAAGCTCCTCAATTACTTGAAGAACAGAGAGGTTAGAAAAGGTGAAGGAGTTTACGTAATGCTTCCTTTAATCCCAGAGATTTGGTTTAGCTTCTACGCCATTTTCAAGGGAGGTTTTGTAGGTGTCCCATGTGCGACAAACTTAACTGAGGAGGATCTCGCCTACAGGTTCAGCAATTTCCCTCCTTCAGCGATTATAACTAGTCAAGGAAGTATTAGTAAAATAGAGGAGGCTTTGAGTAAAACGAAGACAAAACCAAAGGCTATGCTAGTTGTGGGAAAGGCAAAGGGGAATTGGGAGGAATACGAGGTTGTAGAAGGAGAATCTCGCTATTCCACTGGGGAAAGGACAAATTTCAATGATGCAGTTTTGAATTACTTTACTTCAGGCACAACCGGGAATCCTAAGCAAGTTATACACACTTCTTCATATCCAATAGGGCACTTATCCACTACATCAATAATAGGTTTAAAGAGGGGCGACATCCATAACAATCTAAGCACTCCTGGGTGGGCTAAATACGCTTGGAGTTCCTTCTTTGCCCCCCTAAATGTTGGGGCAACAGTCTTGGCTATAAACTTCACATCATTTAACCCGGAAAAATACTTAGCTTTACTGGAGTCCTTCAAGGCAAACGCTTTCTGTGCTCCTCCAACAATATGGAGGCAACTGGTTTTACTGGATATATCTAAATTTAACTTGGAAAACCTAAGAGAAACGGTAAGTGCGGGAGAGCCATTAAATCCAGAAGTGATAAGAGCCTGGAGTAAGAAGACTGGACTTTTGATTAGGGACTTCTACGGTCAAACTGAGACTACTGCAATTATAGGAAACCCACCTTGGAAGAAAAACGAGGTTATCCCAGGAAGCTTTGGATGGCCATCTAAGTTATATGATATCGTTTTACTCGATGAGAATGAAAAGGAGATCGAATTACCTCATCAAATTGGGAGCATAGCAATAAGGTTAAACAGGTGGAGACCTAAAGGTTTATTTAAAGAATACTTAAACAACCCAAGGAGAAACGCGGAAGTGTTTAAGGCAGGGTATTACTTAACTGGGGATAAGGCATACTTCGACGAAAAAGGTTACTGGTGGTTTGTAGCTAGGGAAGACGATGTAGTAAAGGTAAAGGATAAGATAATAGGTTCATTCGAAGTGGAGAGCGCAATCATGGAGAACAACTCAGTAGCTGAAGTTGCTGTAGTAGGGGTGAACTTTGATGGTGAAAAAGTTCTTAAAGCCTTCGTGGTGTTAAAGCCCTCATTTAAGCCTTCCAGGGAACTAGCCCAGGATATAGTAAATACATGTAAAGTGCATTTACCTGAGCACAAAGTTCCCAGGGTTATTGAATTCGTTAACAGCTTACCTAAGACGGTGAGCGGAAAAATAAGGAGAGTTGAACTAAGGGCAGGTGAAGGAGAGAGGAAGAGGAGCAATTTAAGGGAGAACGAGTTCTTTTTATAACTTTATCTTCTTAGGGCTTTAATTTAATCTGCTGAACAATGATGATGCGACGGTCTCTTGAACGATGATGAGTTGATGAAAATGATAAGGGAATTTGATTTAAGGAAAGAGGAGTGTCCCATCCCCTTCATGAAGGCCATGAGAGAGCTATCAAAAGCCTCTATAGGTGAGGAGCTAATTTTTATAGTGGAGGACGAGAAGTGCATTGAGTTAATAGAGGGAGGAGCTAAAATATTTAGCCAAAGCGTGGAGAAGGTGGAAAAGCTAGACAAGCTCTATAAGATATATGTAAGGAAAACTGGGGAATTCAAGTTACCTTCTGTATAATAAGAATCTACATGCTTAACACTGAATGAAAAGAAAAAAGAACGTTAGGAAGCACAAACAATATTAAAGTTAGGAAGCTAGGAAATCCATGCCATATAAAGTCAAGGATTTATCACTGGCACATAAAGGTAGGTTGCAGATCGAATGGGCAAAATCTCAAATGAAGGTATTAAAGTTGATTATGGAGGAGTTTGAGAAGGAAAAACCTTTAAGGGGAGAAGTAATAGCCGCTGTCCTGCATGTAACCAAGGAAACTGGTTTCTTAATGGAGGTATTAAAGTTAGGGGGGGCAGAGGTTTATTTAGCTGGGAGTAATCCACTCTCAACTCAAGATGATGTTGCTGCTGCTCTAGCAGAGGAAGGGATAAATGTCTTTGCATGGCGAGGGGAAACTAAGGAGGAGTATTATAAAAATATAGAGGAAGTAATAAGCTCAAACCCCACAATAGTTATGGACGATGGAGCAGACTTACATGCTCTATTACATAGTAGATATAGGGAATTGGCGAGGAAATTAAAGGGAGGGACTGAAGAAACTACTACGGGAGTAATAAGGCTGAGGAGCCTGCACAATGAAAAGGGGTTACTTTACCCAGTTATTGCTGTGAACGACGCTTACACAAAATATTTATTTGATAACAGATATGGCACAGGTCAAAGTACTGTGGACGGCATATTGAGGGCTACATCCGTTCTTTTAGCAGGAAAAAGGATTGTTGTAGTAGGTTATGGTTGGGTTGGAAGAGGAATAGCTATGAGGATGAGGGGGATGGGAGCAAACGTTATAGTTACTGAAGTGTCTCCATTAAGGGCTCTAGAGGCATTAATGGATGGATACGAGGTAATGAAGTTGGAGGAAGCATGTAGGATAGGGGATATTTTTATAACTGCAACTGGGAACTACAGGGTAATTGATAGAGAGCATATAGAGAAAATGAAGGATGGGGTAATACTAGCTAACTCAGGTCACTTTAATGTTGAGATAAACGTGGACTATTTGGAGGAAAAGAAGCAATATAAGAGAGAAGTCAGACAAAACTTAACGGAGTATTTAATTGGCGGAAAAAGAGTCTACCTCATAGGGGAAGGAAGGCTCGTGAATTTAGTTGCAGCTGAAGGACATCCGAGTGAGGTAATGGATATGAGCTTCTCCAATCAGGCTTTAAGTGTAGAACTACTATCAAAGAGGAAATTGGAAGTAGGGGTTTATAAGGTACCAGATGAAATTGATGACAGGGTTGCTAGGTTAAAATTAAGGAGTATGGGAGTGGAAATAGACGAACTAAACGAGGCTCAAAGGAAGTATTTATCTAGCTGGCTTGAGGGGACCACATGATGAAGCACTTTGGATTTCTCTTAGCATTAATAATTTTCATAGGCCTTTCAATTCCAATTTTAGCTCAAAGTAATCAGGAAAGCTACTTACCTCCTTATGCTAATAAAGGAGCTTTTATGGTTTATAATACTAAGTTCCAATTAGTTAACTCCACAACAGGAAAAACACTGAACTACATTGGGAACATAACATTTGATGTCTTAAACTCAAATGAAAGGGGAGTAATTAATTTCAGTGTTCACTATACTGGAAATCTTACTAAAGCTAATGACATAACATTTTTTTTCCCCACTAGCTCTGCAGTGAATAATAAAACAAACACAACTTACATTTTGAACTCAACTAGAGCGACAGCAAATGCCTTCATTAGCTCTCAGCAACCAACTTATTTTCCTGCAATTTTCCCCTTGGCTCTATATAAGTTCAGCTACACCTTATTTCCAGGATCATATATTTTCAATTTTCTAAACGAGACAAACGGCATTTACTATTACAACGCAACCCCCTACACTCCTTACGCGTTCTCCTCATTACCTTACTTCGTTTTAGCATATAATAAATCAACTGGAGTATTAGTTAAAGTAAGGGCTTATTCACCAATACAAGCTGATCAATATGCTTTATTAAGTATGACGCTAATTAATAGCAGTGAGTTCGGTGAATACATGGCAAACAATATAAATTCTCCATTTATAGGTAAACCCTTAATTTACGTCTATGGCAGTTTCACCGGTATAAACCAGCTCTTTATACAGTATAACGTAACTAGCTTCCTTCCAAACGGTATTGAAATCATTGTAGAAGCCATTTACACTCAAGGGTATCCAGTTAACGTTTATGTAGGCAATGCCTCCTACCTCAGCACAGGCTACAATTTCCCCTCAATACTCTATTTCCCATACTTAATAGGTAACCAAAGCCTGACTCTTTTGGGTCTCCACTGGAAGTTAAATGGGTTAAGCGAGATTTTAAATAACCAGACGTACTCTTACTTTGGAAACGTTAGTGGAACTCCGTATTATGCATATTATAATAGACAAGGTTTGCTCTTAGCATACAACTTCACCAAAAATAACGGTCTATACTTCAAGGGAATATATGATTTAATAAACGTTCAAAAACATTCCCTCTTCCAAAACTCTACAGTTACTACCATAACTAACTTAACCAACTTCACGCAATTCACAGCAGTAGGAGGGAGTACTGGGCTGTATTCAACAATAATAATAGTAACTTTGATAGGTGTAATCTTAAACGCAGTAATATTCAGAAAGAAGTTGAGGGGGTGACCTCAATCTTTATAAGCCTCCCATATTTCCTTAAGTTTCACTCTCCTTGGTTCGCCGAAGTCCCTTAAGTCCTCTATTGCTTTTACTAGCTCCTCTACAACAGGCACACCCCTTATTAACCATCTATTGTTAACCCAAAGAGCCGGCACCCCCTTTATACCTATTGCCTTTGCATCGTGATAGTCAGATAAAGCAGCTAGTTTGCTCCTCTTCGATCTGAAGTCCTCAACGAATCTGCTAATATTTAGTCCTACCTCCTTTGCGATTTCTATTAGTACTTCCTCGTTGGATACATCCCTTCCCTCCCTGAAATAATATCTTTGAGCGGTATCAAAGAAATTCCAATGCCCTTCTTGTCCCCCTTGAAACTCAGCTGCTTTACATGCCCTCAAAGGAGGAATGGAATATACATATCCTATCCCGCTCTTCTTTATTACTTCTGGATTCACTTCTGGGTCAAACTTTTTGAGGAGCTCAAATTCTTTATATAGATACTCCCTAAAGTCCTCAACAGATGGATAAGATGCCTTTAAGTCGTCTAAGTCATCTATTAGAGGATAAGCTTTATGGATTATCTCTACATCCTTTCCCTCAACTCTTTTAATGACCTCCCTAACCCTTCTTGATGCTAAGTAACACCATGGACATAAAACGTCGTGGAAGAACATTATTTCAACTTTCATAGCATTTTATAGAAGTGCTTTAGAGGTTTTATTTGCTTTTCAATCGCTTTTCAAAGTAATTAACTTCTATTTATCTCCTTTATTACCTTTATTGCAACTTCCACATGTTTCTTTGGATTGAGCTGAGACGAAAATACATACCTTATAATTCCCTCTTTATCTATAATAAATGTAACCCTACCGGGAATGAATAGGGTAGATCTAACTCCATATAATTTCCTCACCTCCCCTCCTTTATCGCTTAGGAGGATAAAGGGCAAATTATATTTCCTGGAGAATGAGTTATGTGTATCCTTCGAATCAGAGCTTATACCAATTACCTCTGCCCCTAACTCCTTGAAGACCTCATAGTAATCTCTAAAGGCGCAAGCCTCTGATGTGCATCCAGGGCTGAAATCCTTCGGATAAAAATAGAGTACTATTGCTTTTTTCCCAATTACTTCACTTAATCTAAAAGGTCTTCCTTCTTTATCAGGCAAAACGAAATCTGGAGCCTTATCTCCTATTTTCAGCATATATATAATTATGGTGAGGAGCTAAATAGTTGGAAAAACTTGGAAGAGGACGATTCCTTCTTCCATGGAAAAGCTATTATTCTGTAGGGAATTTCCTCTAATGGGAAGTTGTTGATTGTTCTCAATAAACTGTAAAGATATGTTTTTTGAACACCTCCTTAATAAGATAAGCCTTAAATGTATGTTTCAAGAAAGGCGATTTTAGAGATGTAGAATGTAGTGGTTTACCAGGAACACTCTTGAACTTTGGGTTATCAATATATGGGTTTGGATTCATATGGTTTCAAATTATTTGCCATCATCATCCCTTAGGCTTTCTCGAAATTAAGGAATAAAGCCCTTACTAAGTTTAATAGTTTTTTTCCCAATAAGTTTTTTAAACTATTGAGATACAGTAAAATCATGAAAGCTGAAAAAATATACTTAATTGATTTAGGTTGGTTAGCAGGGGATTTAGGGTGGTTTTTACCTGGACCAGCTGGAGGCGCTATGACGAAGTCAAACAGGAATCCCCAAAGGGTATGGCAGGAAGTTCCTATAGCGGCTACAGTCGTGATGCATAAAGATGGGGTAATTCTTTTCGATACTGGGATATCTCCTAAAGCTCCAGAAACACATGATAAGGGATTAGTGGAGGCATTTCCAATAACTAAGCTAACAGAGGAAAATCACATAGAAAAGCAATTAGCAAAAATAGGTTTGAAACCAGGAGATATAAGCTTTGTAGTCATCTCGCACCTACATTTAGATCACATAGGTCAGGCTTCTGTCTTTAAAGATCATAAAGTTCCTATAATAGTCCAGAAGAAGGAGTTGGAGTATGCATTATACATGATATGGCAAGGAAAAGGGGGAGCTTATGATCCAGCGGATTTACTTCCATTGATGGGCGCTTCATGGCATCCAATTGACGATAAAGTTTTTGACCTCGTTGATGGAGTTAGATTGGAATTCACTGGGGGTCATACTCCTGGACACCAATTAATGATAGTGGAGACTGAAAAGGGGAATAACTACATATTTACTGGAGATTACTTCCATGTTCCCCAAGAATATGAAATAGAGGCTAAGGGATGGTTATTGGGAGACGCAGATGAATGGCATTCCTATTTAAGAAAACTGAAAGTTATGATGAAGGCTAAGAGAGCTAAGTTGGTTATTGCTCATGATCCAAAGGTATGGGAGAAATATCCCTCGGCTCCTAAAGCAATGGAGTGAAAACGATGATAGCTCCCTATGTGTCAAAGACAGAACTGAACGACGCAGTATTTACAATAAACATCCCCCAGATGAAGTTCGGAATAGGGGCTACCAAGGAAGTAGGTTACGATGCTAAGAGGCTTGGGATGAAGAAGGTACTCTTAGTAGTAGGAAACAAATTGAGGGAAACTAGATTATTTGAAGAGGTCAAAGGTGAAATTGAAGGGGAGGGAATAAAAGTTGAAGTCCTTGATAAAGTCCACATAGAACCAGAAGACGACGTTATAATTGAGGCTTACAGGGAAATAAAAGGCAAGGAAATAGACGGTTTTATAGCGCTAGGAGGCGGATCTACTATAGATACTGCTAAAATACTTAATTTACTTCACACTTATCCAAGTGATATATATGACTACATTAATAAACCAATAGGCAGAGGCCTTGTGCCTCCAGGACCATTAAAACCTCTAATTGCAATACCAACTACAGCTGGAACTGGGAGCGAAAGTACCAGTGTTGCGGTATTAGATGTTAAAAGGAACAAAGTCAAGACTGGGATAAGCAACCCATATATGAGGCCTACACTTGCCATTGTTGATCCTCAGAACACTTTCACTTTGCCCCCAATGGTAACTGCCTCCTCAGGCTTGGATGTACTTAACCATGCAATTGAATCCTTCACCACTAAACCCTACACTTCTAGGCCTAAATATAAAGACCCATCAGAGAGGCCAGTTTATGCAGGTTCTACACCAATAGCAGACGTTTTTGCTTCAGAGGCAATAAGGTGGGTTCACAGGTATTTAAGGAGGGCTGTGGCAAACCCATATGATATAGAGGCAAGGTATTTCATGATGTTAGGGGCTTCAATAGCGGGAATAGGTTTTGGGCATGCAGGTGTTCATTTACCTCATGCAATGGCATATCCAATAGCTGGTATGATAAGGAGGTGGTATCCGAAGGATTACGAGTTTGGTTACGGAATAGTGCCACATGGTATTAGTACAGCTATCCCAGCAGCCTACGCATTTAAGCACTTAGTCCCGTATCTTCATGAAAAGTTTGCAATAGTATCAGAGCTCTTAGAAATAGATTATAGTGGAGATATAAAGGAGTTATCTGAGGAAATATCGGAATATTACCTTAAGCTATTAGAGGACTTAAGCTTACCCACTAACCTCAAGGAACTCGACTTCACAGTAAACGATATAGATTCTCTAGTAGATGGAACATTAGCGCAGCAAAGGTTGCTATCCCTATGCCCAAAAAACATTAGTAGGGAGGAGTTAATGAAGATATTCTCCGAAGCCCTATAGTCCTTTATTGTCTTCATAAATTTTCACATAGGCATTTAACGAACTTCCGGAGTTGACTGGTAATTGAAAGTTTCATTATTCACCTCAGAAGCAAGCACTTCTTATTGCATATTATCTAAAAATTGCATATCATAACTGAAAAATATATAACTTAATAACATGAACTTTTATTTTTTATCTGTTTCTTCCTCTATACTTTCGAAAACTTTATAGAAATGAATTCCATTATTATCTTTTGGGATTTAGCCATGATAGGTAAAATATTAGCAATAATTGGAGGAATAATAACGTTCATAGCAGGGATAGTAAACCTAGCTACTCAGCACGCAATGGACTACTTCATATATGGTTTATCATTTCCTTCAGGAACCCTTTTGATATATTTAGGAATTTTGGGGATTGTAGCGGGACTGATGTCAATAATTGGAGCCATAAGGGGAGATAAGAACTTCATTTTAGCTGGAGGTGCAATAGGACTTCTAACTCCTACAGAATTTTCTCTGCTTAGTATAATAGGTGGATTGTTAGTAGGGGAGAAACAAAAGGTAAAGTCAAGTTGATTTTTTCAAATTTAATTCATCAATATAAGCGTGAAAGTAAACTGTTTTTATTTATTACTATTATGATCTATTTTCTGGTAAATGTTATAAGAAAATTTTAACTCTTTCTTAATCTATAACCTATGCCCTATGCTGATGCAAATGATAGCAAGTACGGTAAAGTAAGGATTGAGTTGGTTAACAATATAGTAAAGATATATAAAAGGGGAATATTTTCATCAAAGCTAATAGAGGAGCTGAATCTTGATTCATTTACGAGGGAGAGCAGGATAATCAACGACAACAAAATAACTTTAAGCGACAGGGAATTTCAGATAGAGAGGGATTATAGTTTCATGACTGAATTTAAGGAATACAGGAAAAAGAAGTTCCTGAACAATATATCTCAGATAATGAAGATAATAAAGGGATCTTTGAGGTTTAGATTAAAGGCTTTGAAGTTCAGGTGGAATGCCATGAGTAATTATATAGACGCAGTTATGAAGCTTAATGATCCTGAAGTAGATGTAGAGAGGTGGAACGCAATAAGAATTTATGAATGGTATAAGAATAAAATGGCGGATTTGATTGAATATTTAAATAATACTATTAACTCAATAGATCCATATGAATACAGAGAGGAAATAAAGAACTTCGTCATATCCATAGCCCAATATCAGAATTCTGCAGAGCCATTTAAGGCAGTAGAGGAAATAGAGAGACACTTTTTGGAGTTCGAGAAAAAATACATATTAGTAAAGAATTGATTGAGGGCTCTATTAGAGCGTTTTTAATCCATTTCCGCTTATATGTAAAACTACCTCTCCCTCATATTTCCCCTTAATGTAAGCAGCGTAAACTGTTGCTGAGCTATATTCAGCGATTATCCCCATCCTGGCAAGTTCCTTATGAGCCTTAATTATTTCCTCATCGCTAACTACTACACAATCCCCAGAGTCCTTCAAAACATTAACAGCTTCCCTAAGCAAGACTGGATTTGTGCTTATTAATGCGTCAGCTACTGAGCTCAATGTCTTAGGGGGATCATATTTTTCACCTTTGAGTTCAGAGCATATAGGCTTTACTTGCTCCGTCTGGACAGCTATTATTTTAGGTAACTTCTCTATAACACCTTCCCTTAACATATGGTTGAATCCTTCATGAACTCCAAGTAAAAGCGTAGCAGCCGAAACTGGCACGAACACGTAGTCAGGGCCTTTCCAGTTCATCTCTCTAGCTATTTCGTAACTTAAGCTCCTTATTCCGTCCCTGAATTGAGGTTGAAATACATGAGATGCGTAATAGCTTCCTGATCTCTCCGCGGCTTTGCTAACTTCTTCCCTAGTTCCTTTGACCTTAATGCATTTAGCACCGTAGAGCTCTATTTGTTTTACCTTGATTCCCTTAGCGTTTTCAGGCACATAAATCTCCACTTCCATTCCAGCTGAAATACCGTAGGCAGCAATGGAAGCCCCTGCATTTCCTGATGAGTCCTCACTTATCCTTCTTATTCCTTTTTCTCTTAAATATGATATCATTGTGACAGAACCCCTGTCCTTATATGAACCTGTAGGGTTTAGTGAATCAAGTTTAAACCAAACACCTTTTTTCTTTATCATTGGTGTGTTGAACTCGCCTAGTGTTATCCATTCATTTATATAGGGGAAGTTGTCCTTTAACCTGTTTTTAATAAATGGAAAGTCAACCACTACCTTGAACGGTCCATTGCAGTTCTTGCATTTGAGTTCAAGCCCTTCCCTTCTCGTTCCACATCGCATGCAAACTTCCATAAATTCCAGGTTTCCTTAGGTTTTTAAAATGATTCCAACCTCTCTAAGCCTCTTGCTTAGGCTCTTTGGATCTTCAAAGAAGTTCAGGTGCTCTAAAATAACATTTCTATCTATCCTTAGCTTCCCCTCTGCAATCAGCTTGACTATAGTCCTAAGCTCCTCTTCATCTTCTTCCCTATATGCAAAAGCCTTTAATACTATGTAATCCTCTAGCGAAATGACCTTGAATTTCCTTTCCCCTATTTCTACTTCCCTGGTTGAATTTATTATCCCCTCTGGAACAAAGAAGTCCATTAAGTTTTCATAGAAATCAATTTGGATCTCATCATCATTTGACTTGGCAATTATTCTAGGGGTTCCCAACCAAGTTTGACCTAATTCCCAGCCATTCTCTTTAGCTATTTCCATTATTTTCTCTTCCTCCTCTATAGAGCTCTTATTTATAAGGAATATATCAATATCCCCCTCTATTTCCTTCCTCTTCATCTCTAATAATACTGTTGTATCCCCTATTATCACGAAGTCGAAGCCGCTGTTCCTTATCTTTTCAAGTATTTCAGCAACCTTTTCCTTCTCCATGAAGTTAACTTCGCCTTAAGTAAAATATTTCTTTCGATAAATTGAAGCGTTACAGTCCCTAAATAGCTTTATTAGGAGGATAATGCTAGGCTCTTTTAAATAAAGGATTTCCTTAAAAGCCCTTACCTATTTTAAACACCAGATTTTTATGTTCAGTCCTTATTATAATAAGCATGCAGAGCCTAGAAGAGGAATTAATTAGGGAAGCTTCTAAAATAGAGGAAAAAATAGTTTCTATAAGGAGGAGAATACATGAAAATCCAGAGCTCTCCTATAGGGAATTTGAGACCTCGAGGCTTGTAGAAATGGAGCTTAGGAACATTGGTCTAGAGGTAAAGGCTGGGATAGCCGGCACAGGAGTTATGGGAATGTTAAGAGGCGGTAAGGGAAAGGTAGTGTTGTTAAGGGCAGATATGGACGCCTTACCAGTAAAGGAACAAACAGATTTACCTTTTAAATCCAAGAAGGAGGGAGTAATGCATGCATGCGGTCACGATACTCATGTAGCGATGTTATTGGGAGCAGCAATGATTTTAGCCAAGCACAAAGAAAAAGTGAAAGGAACAGTAAAGTTCGTCTTCCAGCCAGCAGAAGAAGATGGGGGGAGAGGAGGGGCAAAGCCCATGATAGAGGAGGGAGTTATGGAAGATCCCAAGGTGGATTATGCATTTGCTCTTCATATAACAAACGAATTTGAATCTGGAACTTTTGCTACTAGGAAAGGTGCAATAATGGCTATACCAGACAGCTTTAAGATAGTAGTCAAAGGTAGGGGAGGCCATGGCTCAGCCCCTCATGAAACTGTTGATCCTATATTCATTTCAGCTCAGATAATAAATTCCCTTCAAGGTATAACTAGCAGGATTGTAAACCAAACTAAGCCCTTCGTACTCTCGGTGTGCTCAATACATGCAGGATCGAAGGATAATATAATACCTGATGAAGCAGTAATGGAGGGCACTATAAGGAACCTAGACTATGAGACTAGGAAAATTGCTTTAGAGAGTTTTAAGAGGATAGTAAGCTCTATATGTGAGGCTTATAATGCTAAATGTGAAGTAATATTCAAGGAAGATCCATATCCGATAACTTATAATAGCCCTGATGTAACCGGAGAGGTAATGGAGATATTGAGTAGGTTACCTAATGTTAAAGTAATTGAAACAGAGCCTATAATGGGGGCAGAGGACTTCTCAAGGTTTTTAGAAAGGGCTCCTGGAACTTTCTTATTTTTAGGTAGCAGGAACGAGAAGAAAGGCTGCATCTATCCAAATCATAGCTCTAGATTTACAGTAGACGAGGATGTTCTGAAATACGGCGCTGCAGCCTTGGCTTTATTAGCTATCTACTTCACTGGAAAGTAACCTCCTGATCTCCCTAAGGTAACTGACGTTTTTCGTTTTCCTCGCCTTCTTTAATAGCGTAAGGAAAATCCTCTCCCTCATTAATATCCTTGACAACTCATTGAGGACTTTCTCCCCTTCACTATTTATAAAATCTCCATCACTGTGAGAGGAATCCAATATTATGTCAATAAGCTTCAAAATCCTTTCCCTTTCCTTCATTATTTTCCCTCATATAAATTTTAATAAAAACTTAACTATTCTATCCTTCTCAATAGTTTATAGAGCTTTTTCTCCTCTACTTCCATGGGATGCTCCTTAGCCATCTCCTTCAACCTATTAAAGACCACAAGGCCAGTTTGCTGTTCAAGAGCCCATTCTCTGGCGAAGTTGCCATTTAAGATATCCATTGCCTCTCTTCTAATTAACTCCTTTACTTCCTTAGTCACGAATAAAGGACCCCTCGTTAACTGCCCATATTGGCTTGTTCTAGAGTGGGTCTTTAATTGCTCAAATAGCCCTATGTCCTTCATTGACTCAGCTATCTCAGCTAATTCTCCTGAACCATAGAGCTCTAATATAGTCGCCTCTGGTGATGCCCCTAACTCAGTTGCTACCTCGTAAAAAGCCCTGAACATATAGAGGATTGCCCCAGCCCATGTGTGCTCACTAAGTAAGTCCAAGAGTGTTTCCTCCCTAAAGCTTGAATACACGGCACAACCCCCACTCTTCAATGCACCTATTGAGGCGGTAAGCGCCAGAAGGGTTTCCTCTGCCCTCCCAGTGTAATTATTACCTACAGCGATTAAGACTGGAAAGCCCTTGCCTTTAAGAAAGTAATCTCTAACACCCCACCCTATCATTCTAGGAGCAATCATTAATACATCGCATCTCTCGGGTTTCACGAAGCCGTAGAAGTAATTATAACCCGAAGCAAAAACAAGTGTCTTTCCTTCTCCTAGATTTGGTTCTATTTTCCTTTTAAATACTTCCTGTTGGATTTCATCTGGTATTAACAGGAATATTATGTCTCCTTCCTTAGTGGCCTCTTCTATAGCCTTCACCTTAAACCCCTCATTCTCTGCTTGTAGAGCATATCTGTCTCTTTCATTCCCTATTATCACGTTTAACCCTGAGTCTCTCATGTTAAGAGCTTGAGATCTCCCTTGGTTTCCATAACCAATTACCGATATAATTTTTCTCTTTAAGCCGGAAATTAATTCCATTTCATTATCTAATCTCGTTATTATTTTTGTCATTCAAGTTTCACCTATATAGTTATTCTTTAAGTAATTTCTAGGCTTAATATTTTCTCAGAAGTAAAGTTAAGCAATGAGAATTGTTTACCTATGGTTAACTTTTTTAAAAGCGAGGAAAGGTTGGCTCAAAGAGTTCAATATTTTTAGCAGGAGTAGTTTAGTTTTGATTAAGTTATGTTTACATAGTATTACCCAAAATTTTTTACTAATTACCCCCAACTTATGAAGGGCTCACGAGGAAGTAATAAAAAAGCGTGGATGGGAGAGGTGTTTCCCTCTACTAACCTCAATGACTTAAGGGCGTGTATGATCCCTTAAGAGGGGCTGTGGCTGAATTAGAAGTAAGGAAAAGTAAAGAGGAGTTGCGCCATGGGTAAACACTGTTATACCTGATCATGAATTAAGTGTGAAGAGTGGAGTGAAAGTGGGGAAAAGACAGTAGTTCACGGAGCCTTAAGGTAAATTCAAAGGTCTAAGGTAAATGGAGAAAACGAGAAATCGCATGAAAGACTATAACACCTCTACGTAACTACTAGTTAGTTATGTTTAATCACTTCTAAATATTGTCTTCTCAAAATGCTTTATTCTCCTAATAACTCTCTTTCGAGATCCAACAACATTTCTCTCACACCTCTTCCTTTCATTCCACCCCCTTTATGTCCATATGAAGAGTTATCCACTATATATATATTAATAATCCAATTAACACAAAACTTTTCTGAAATAACGAAAAGGTATTATGTTTAAGGTGGATAAAAGAAGCTCTCTTCAAATATTTTAATGGTTCCTTTACCAAATTTTCTTTCCGAATCTCAAACAACCTTCATTTAACTAAGTTTTTATCAATGTTCTACATTAAAGGAATTTCTTTTCATAAAGGAATCAAAATCAAGAGAGCGCTCTATGAGGAATTCTAGTCATTAAATGTCTTTGTGTTCAATATCTCACATCAAACATATTTCATGAAATCGTTTTAAACGACAATCTTAAAAATAAAGTAATGGAAAGGTTCAAGGAAATAATGAGGGAGGTTCCGAGCTCAGTTGTTATAATAACAACCATGTGGAGGGGAGAACCTGTTGGTATGACTGTTAATACATTTAATTCTGTCTCATTGGACCCACTCTTAGTAATGTTTATGGCTGATAGAAGGAAAGGAAACGAAGTCCCTTACATTGAAAGCAGGAAGTTCTGTGTTAACTTCGTTGACAACAGGGATCTACTTGAAATATTTGCTTTTAAAAACGTTAAGGAGAGGTTCTCAACGGTTAAATATAGGCTAATTATCGGAGTTCCTATATTAGAGGAGTCCTTTGCATACATGATATCTGAAGTAAAAAGCGTCTATGAGGAGGGAGATCATTCTATTATTATAGGGAAAATAGTTGATATGGAAATGAAGAGGAACGCAACTCCTATTATATATTTCAAGAAGAAGTTCCTATCCATACCCAAGGGCTTAGGTGTTTGAAATTATCGGTTAACTTTTGTGGTAACATGTTTGCAAAGATACAAAAAAATTTAAAGTTAAAAAGCGAGTGAAACTTAATGAATTATTCAAGGAGCTACTTAGTTAAGGTTAGAATAAGACATGAAGGGTGCTGGACTAATAGAGTAGTGAGGAATGCGATAGTTAAAATAATAAACCACGACGTTTACCCTCCTATTATAAAGGCGGTTCTGTCAGTAAATACTAGTGAAAGGAGTGAGTTCTTTGAGAGATTGAGAAGGGATAAAGCTATAAGGAGAGTAAATACTATTTTTAGGAACCAGAGCAACTTTATCTTGGAAATATTAACTAAATTACCCAACACAGTTTCTGAAATTTTATATAATAATATGATAAATATTTACTACAATCTAATTGAAGACGAAGAAGAATATTGGATTTTCCTATCAGGTAAAGAGGAGATGAGGAGGATATTGGAGGAGTTGAAAACAAAAGGTGAATTAGTGGAGAAAGCCCATTATGCGATTGATGAGTCGATGTTGGCTAACATTTTCTCCCACCCAATAGATAGTCTAACTGAACAGCAATTTAGAATTTTAAAGTTAGCCTTGAAAAAAGGTTACTTCGATATGCCTAGGAGAACATCTACAGATGAAATTGCTAGAACCCTAGGAATATCTAGGGCATCAGCAATTCAGCACTTGAGGAGGGCTGAAAAAAGAATTATAGAGAAGTTCTTAAATACTTTTCCCTAATCTAATGCCTAAAGTCTCACTACCTTATTTCTCAGAACACCTATCCCTTCAACGTAAAGGTCTATTATATCTCCATTTCTAAGTGATCTACCTATATCAATACCAGTGCATCCAGTAATAGTGCCGCTTCCAAACACATCTCCTGGCCTTATAAACTCATCTTGAGAAACATAGGATATCATCTCTTCGAAACTCCATTGCATGTCCTTAATTTTAGTGTCGCACCAAACTTCACCGTTCACTTCCGCCTTAACATTTAATCCCAAGATATTATTTATCTCGTCTCTCGTAACTATGTAAGGTCCTAGTGACTTAACGAAATCCTTTCCCTTTGAGGGCCCTAATAAGCACTTCATCTCCTCCATTTGGACATCTCTTGCACTAAAATCATTTAGAATAGTATATCCTATTATATACTCCTTTGCCTCTTCTCCCTTTAAGTCCTTACCCTTCTTATATGTAATAGCTGCTATCTCTAGTTCTAAATCTAAATGATTAGAGTACTTAGGCCAAGGAATATCCTCATTATGTCCGACAAATATCCTTGGGTCTCCCTTGTAATACACAGGTCTCTTATACCATTCTGGGGGAACTACCATACCTCTTCTCTTAAATGAAGCCTCAACGTGACCCCTAAATGCGAGGAAGTCCCTGAAAGTGTTTGCTCTAGGGAGTGGGGAAGTAAGTTTAACCGACTCCAAAGGAGTTAAAACCTCTAAAACCTCTTTATACCTCAATATATCCTTAATAAGATTTAAAGCTCTTTCCCCAGCCTGTAAGAGACTTAGCATGTCTTTTGGTAGTATTGCGGAGCAGTACCTCTCGAGGAAATCTTCGTCTTCCCCCCTCAGCTCCATGAACTCTAAGCAGGCTCTATTTAGGTCTATAATTCCTTCCCCAATTAAGATCCCTGTCCTTACCTCACTTCCCTTTCTATAGCTCAAGAGCTTCATCTTCCTCCCTTATATTCTAACTATCGGATTAACTGGTAAAGCAGTGACCCCTTCCATGTTTAATGGTATTACTATTAGGAGAAATCTGCTTACTTTCAAGTTTTCCCTTAGTTCGTCTAAATACATGTTATCTATTAATAATAATCCCTTCGCTGCTATTAAATACTTATGAAAAAGGAGGGGTTTGGGCTTTATTGAGTTTTCATGAATTTGTTTAATCCTCAACCCTTGGGCTTCACCAGGGGAAAACCCTTTCACACCCCCCTCCCCTTTAGCGGGATAAACCCCAACCCACAACCTTGGAATATAACAAATGTGGAGAAACCAGCACATCTTGAGGTAGAGATGTTGAGGGACACGCATTTAGTTGCCAATCTAACTTGAACCCACACCTCTCACACCTAAACGTCCCGCTAACCTTTCGGGAAACCCATTCCCATCTGGGGCAAGACTTAGATGTGAAGTGAGGGCTAACCTCCTTTACGAAAAAACCGTAAAGAAGGCCTTGTATTTGAGACGACCATGGATAGTTTATTGTTAGCCTCCTCGAACATTGAGTGTATCTAACTTCTCAATTAGCAAATAGGGTTAAAGGATACATTTCTAGTCCCTGGGTAACACTTGTTTTCCCGTGGTGAGGGGTAATGGGTTAAATGCCAATCCCTTTTCCTAACCATAGATGAATGTAACAGAGTGAGATGGAATACTCATTAGCTAAGAAGCAATGAGGATAAAGTAGGTAAACAGTAAAACTATAAAGCCCTAAGGTAATCCCCTAAAGAGGGAGGAGGTCAGATTTGGAGGTCTCTCCCTTCTTTAATCTCTATTTTATATCTCCTCTTAGCGTCTTCGAAAGTTTGGTACTTTGAAATATATATGGGCATGTGAGAGAAAAAGGATCGCTTAGGTGAATCCTTCTAACCTAGCTCAATTATTTTTCCTTTCCCCATTAACCCAAATAACTCCTCCCACCTTAACAGGCTATTTCCTCTAGTAATTAGTTATGGATAGTAGGCGATCAATTATCGAACTCAATGCTTATCCCCTTTTGATACAATAACTTGCTTACCTTTTCAGAAAGCAATTCCATCGACTTCTCAATTAATAAGTTAGGCATCATTCCGAAGTTCAGGAGAAACATCAGTTTATCTGGTTTGGATACGTTGTAAACATACTCAATCTGTTTAGCCACCTCCTCAGGTCCTCCTACTATATATAACCCCTTTGAATATAACTCCTCTAAAGTTCTCTTCTTGGCGTACAACCTAGAGAAAACATATCTAGTCAAGTATTCCTTGCTCTCGTCTATAGCTTCATGGTTATTTTTTCCCACATGCGCGTGAAAGGCTATAGCCACTTTGCCTTTTGGGTTAGCCCTCCTGTAAACTGAAACTACATCACTTAGCTCCTCTATTTTGTCCACCGTAGCATAAGGTATCATTAATATGTTAAATCCCTTCTTACCTACATGAAAAGAGGCATCTGCTCTAAGGACTCCGACCCAAATAGGAGGATGGGGTATTTGATAAGGGGTAACATTTATTGAGATGTCATTCAAATTGAAATGCTTACCTTTATATGAGAACTTCTCCCCAGTAAATGCCTTAAGGATGATTTCAAGCGCCTCATCGAATATCTCCCTTTTCCACTCCTGAGGAACATTAAAGCCCTCGAATTCATGTTTTAGATATCCACTCCCCACCCCTAGGTCTAACCTACCCTTAGATAATATATCTAGCAAGGAAAACTCCTCTGCAACCTGAACAGGGTTTCTGAAGACTATAGTAACTATCGCAGTCCCAAGCCTAATCCTCTTTGTCTCCCTAGCTATTGAAGATAGGAAAACCGAAGTTGAAGGTATAGTTCCGTAATTAGAGAAATGATGTTCCGCTATCCATGCAGTTTTGAAATTGTAGCTTTCAGCTATTTTGAACTGGGTAATTAATTCCTCTATGAACTCAGCCCTGCTCTTCCCGACGTTTTCATAGTAGTCTCCGACCCAAAACACATCTGGTTCCATAAGCCTGTCATTGACTAATTAAAATAAGGACTTCATCAACCCAGTTTGATATCTCCTTTAATAAGCAACATTCAAAAAGATAGCCATGGTACATTACTTATCGCAAGGTAAAATACCTAGGAAGAGGCATGTGGTATTTAAGGAGGGAGAGCAATTACTTAGGGAAGAGGTTTTTGGATCAGATGGCTTTACAGGGAGATATTCCATTTTATATCATAAAAAACCTCCAGCGAGGATAAGTTCAATAAAGGGATGGAGGGAAGTTCAAATAAATGAGTGGAAGGGAGTAGGATATAGGAATCATCACCTCAAAACATTCGAACTTCACAAAGTACAAGATCCCTTTACTGGAAGACTACCATTAATGTTCAATGACGATGTGGTAATATCCTATGCTTGGGCTGAGAATACAGAAGGAGGGTTTTATAGGAACTCAGCTTATGATGAGGTTTATTACATTCAGGAAGGCAAGGGAATTTTAAAGAGCGTTTTCGGTTCAATAGATTACGAGGAGGGAGATTACTTAGTAATACCTAGGGGAACAACTTATAACCTAGAGTTTAAAGGCGAGATAAAAGCCCTAATAATTGAAGCTAAGAAAGCTGAAATACCTAGGAACATGAGGAATGAATACGGTCAATTAATTGAAGGCTCATTCTTTTATCATAGAGATATAAGGACTCCTAGACTTGAGACTGTAAACGAGAGGGGTAACTTCCTCATTATAGTAAAGGCTAGCGATGGTTATGAATATGCAGAGACAGACTACCATCCTTTTGACGTTGTTGGATGGGACGGCTATTTATATCCTTTTGCTGTTAACGTTAGCGATTTAGAGCCTATAACTGGGAAAATACACCAACCCCCAACAAGGTATTTAACTCTGGAGGGACCAAATTACATGATAGGTACTTTCGTTCCTAGGCTTTTGGACTACAATCCTCAGGCGATTCCAGTACCATATTATCATGAAAACATTGATGCAGATGAAGTAATATTTTATTCGTCTGGAAATTTCTTCAGCAGGAAGGGGATTAGCCAAGGATCTATTACTCTTCATAGGGGAGGTTTCATACATGGTCCTCAGAGCGGGGTTATAGAGGAAAGCATAGGAAAGAAAGCAACAGAGGAAATAGCAGTTATGGTTGAGACATATAGGAGGCTAAAGCTAACCAATTACGCAAGGGAAATAGACGACGTAAATTACCCGTTGAGTTGGTCGAAGTGAAAGCGAATGTTATTTGCCTATCTTTTTAGGGGTTGGGAGTTAATTGGGGGTAAAAGTTGAAAGTGAGGTATGCTGTTGCCCTACTCATTCCTCTGTCCTATTAAGCTTTTGTTGAGCCTGCGAGGTTCTCATTGTCAAAAAATGTTTAGAGTAGACATTTAAAAATTACTACAAGTAGGATAGTCATTGAAAGGTTAGGGTTTTTCCCCTTAAACCTGTTTGTCCCTACAGTTTCACTTAGATCATTCCATTCCCAGTATGGTCAAAAGACTAAGCCCTCAATTACAAGTTCATCTTGATTACGTGTTATCCATGGCCTTCCTTTGTGGTTAAGGCATTTCCTCACGACCCTTGCTTGCCTTTTGGGCATTGTTTACATTATGTGTAAGCCATCTTATTTAATGAAATTGAAACTAAACAATTACAAAAGCCATCAAAATTAAAAGAATTTAGCCATTTTTACAAAGCTCTTGGTTAAACCAGTTATTTTATGAAAGTACTATTTAGGAAAAATATTAAATTATTTAAAAAATAAACTTTAGAGTTTAAACTTAAGTCAAAGTAATGGACACTATCTTAGGTTCAGTCATAGCCATTATGGTGCTCCTAACCCCTTCTCTATTACCTACACCACTCATCTTTACTCCTCCAAATGGTAAAGAGTCCCACCTTAATCTGGTACTGTCATTTATTATAACTGCCCCAAACTTCAGTTCCCTCGAAACCTTCAAGGCCTTGTTTAAGTCCTTGGTAAATATTGCGCTCTGCAATCCATAATCCGTAGAGTTTGCCAAATCAATTGCCTCCTTAATGTTGGAAAACTTAGCAATTGGAACAACAGGGCCAAATACTTCCTCTCTCATGGCCTTTATTTCTGTATTGGCCTCAGCTATTACAGTTGGTGAGAAGTGGAACCCCTTACTCTTTAATCTAAATCCTCCAAAGACAACCTTAGCTTTCTCTGAGGCATCTTTGACTACCTCTTCCATAGTGTTAATAGCTTCCTGTGATATGACAGGCCCTAAATCAATGTTTTCATCTAACGCATCCCCTACCTTAAGTTTCGAAACCTCCTCAACGTATTTATCAATGAATAGCTTGTAAATGCTGTCTTGGACAATTATCCTCTTTCCAGCATTGCAATTCTGGCCTGAGTACTCAAATCTGGCCCTTACTGCTATCTTTATAGCCCTTTCTATCTCAGAGTCCTCAAAGACAATGATTGGGTCTGATCCCCCCATCTCCATCATTATCCTCTTTGAATGTGATACTGCCTTAGATGCCAATGCTAAACCTACTCTAGTTGATCCAGTGAAGGTTATTCCCCCTATCTTTTTACTTGATATTAGCTCATCCCCTATTAATGATGAATCTCCTACTAAAACGCTCAAGCTACCTTTGGGTAAGCCTGCTTGGTACAATACTGAAGCCATTTCTAACGCTGAGAGTGGTGTATATGTTGAGGGCTTGACTATTACAGTATTCCCTGCTATAATGTTGGGAGCTACTTTATGTGCAAAGCTGTTGGCAGGGAAATTGAATGGTAATATGGCAGCTACAACCCCCAAAGGCTCTCTGACCTCCATAACGATCCTGTTCTCGTTGCCTGGAGGATAGTCATATGCGTCTACTCTATGGACTTTCCCCTCTAGCACAAACCTAGCCTCTTCAGCAGCTATTCTAAATAGAGATATAGCCCTGAGGACTTCCACTCTAGAGTCCTTTATTGGCTTTCCCGCTTCGAGAGCCAATAATCTTGCTATCTCCTCCCTCTTTGATTCGATTATTTCAGATGCCTTTAAAAGTATCTTAGCCCTCTCCCTTAATGTAAGTTTTGAGAGGGCATCGAAGGAATCGAAAGCTAAATCAATAGCCTTCCTCACTAAATCTCTATCCTTTATATAGGATACGCTCTCAAAAGCTTCCCCAGTTGAGGGATTTATAACCTCTCTGTATTGACCTGTATCTACTAATTCTCCTCCAATTAAAACCTTTCTCATGTGATTTAAAAGGTGAGAAAAATAAAAAAGCTTAAAAAATTTTTCCTTAATCTAATGAATATTTGAAATCTCTTCCATGATGGTTTCTCTAGCTAGTACAACTGAAATCAATGAGGTCAGGCAATACAGTATGACTACCCCACCTATATATGGCCAAGCAGAACTTGGGCCTCCGAAAATTAAAAGTAAGTAAGAACCAATAACTGGTAATAACCCCCCTGAAAGGGCAGCACTTACGTGAAATGAAAATCCAGAACCTGAATACCTAAACTTAGTTGGAAACTGCTCAGAGAAGAATGCTGCAATAACGGAATAACCAAACATATCTAAACTCCATAAGATTGCTTGGGCTAATATTATTAATAAAGTATTACCTGTGTTAAGCATTATGAAGTAAGGATAGGTAAATATTACTAATATTACGCTAGCGACTATCAATACTTTCTTCCTCCCTATTTTATCCCCTAAGAGGGCACCCCCAATTAAAACGAAAACTGCTATTGAGGAAGCTATTAATTGACTCAGTGTTGAGATTACTGGTGAAACTCCAAGGGCTTTAAGGTAAGCTTGGGAAAAAGTTATAACTATATATCCAACACCATTGACGAAAAGGAAGACCCCAATCATTAAAGCCAATGTCTTTGGTTTATTCTTTATTAGAGAACTGAAAGGGAACTTCTCTATTTGCTTGTTTGATTTGAAAAGAGGGCTTTCCTCTAGTCTTAACCTTATGAAAATACCTATAATGATAACAGCTCCTCCAATATAAAAAAGGATTCTCCAGCCCACTGTGGAGAAATCTCTTGGGAACATTACTTGGAATAAAGTAAACAATCCACTGGACATTAACAATCCTAATGGTACTCCTTGGTTTACCCAGCTAGTCCAGAATGCCCTCCACCTGCTTGAATGAGAATGCTCCGCAAGCCAAACTGAAACTCCTCCCCACTCTCCGCCAACTCCTAATCCTTGGATTAACCTCAATAACGTTATTAAAATTCCGGCGTAAACTCCTATTGATGAGTAAGGAGGAACTAGACCAAGACCCAAAGTACCTCCTCCCATTAATATTAGAGTCCATATGAGCATGTTCTTTCTTCCAACTCTGTCTCCGTAATGTCCGAAAATAAGTGCACCAATTGGCCTTGTAGCAAATCCTAGGGCAAAGCTGGATATTGATATTAAGACTGCTGTGGAGGGATTATTTGAAGGGAAGAAAATTGAAGGCCATATTGTGGCCGCTGCTACTCCTGCAACAAAAAAATCATACCACTCTATTGTAGTGCCAACCACTCCTGCAAATGCCACTTTTGTTAGGTTTTTATTTGGCCTTTCCATGAGTTTTCATTTAGTATAGTATTTTAAAAGAATCATCAAAACGGGTTGAAGATGTATTGATTTCATTTTTAAAATAAATATCGAGTGTTCACCTTTAAACTAACTATAGGATTTTAATTGAGTAGTTTTGATAATGAAAAGCAAACATTTTGCGTTGGACTTAAAATTACATGAAAAGATTGAAAGCCTCATCCCCTTCTATAGTATACCCAAAATCGCCTCCTTAAAAATAAATCTATAGTATTAATAAGCATTTCATCTAGCTTAGCTAGATAATTCACAAGATTACATATATTATCAATAAGTAAAAGAATAAGAGATAATCCGAAATTCTCCCTCTTCACACTACCCTTGAATATCGTGTAGAGGGAGTAAATTAGCATTGTCTAGGGACGACATTTAAATATTCAGTTTTCCTATTCTGTAATGGCTAGGAACAAAGCGATCAGAGCTACTATTTGATGAAGACCTCTCTTTAAGGATCCTCATACTCCTTGTGAATAACTACGTATAAGCTATGTTTTTTGGTTGTAAGGAAAGTATTCCAAACCCAGAGGAGAAGGGAATATTAGGAAAAAATAAACGACAAATTATACGTGAAAATCAGAGGAGAATACAACCTATCTTCAAAGATTGGCAAACGCTAATAGGTTGGCTATAGGCAGTTTTCATGTTCTTATGTTATGAAAAAGATAGGGCTGTTATTGCTATTATTAACCTTAATGTGTAGTTCTATGACTCTCTCTACTTCCCCTAAAGTTAGAGATTAATCACGAATCAATGAGGGAATTTTGCTTTTTTAGGGCTAAGAGGAAGTAAGTTTAAGTGGATGATAAATTGAAATAATGAGCTAGGGGATTATATGTTATACCTTTCAGGAAGAGAAATTCATAGAAGGACAAATAGTTGGTAATTAATTCTCAGATCAATCAAAAAGTATATAAAAAAAGGCCTATAAAGAAAGTTTAAAGAAAATTAAATCTCCCTTAACTGAGGTATGTGAGAGATTCGAGGTTAATGAATGCCATTAAGCCAAGATGAAAAGAGAAATTAGTTCACTATTTGCGATCTGAGAGAGTTTTAATATAATAGGTTGAATAAGTTATAAACTAAATTATGCTGATTTTAAACACTTACATAAGTCTTTAAGGAGTAAGGGTTTAAGATTTATATATATTACCCTTAACCTATCGTTATATTCCATTAAACTAATCGATCCTGTATCAACCTTTAACCTGAAAGCGTCTGACAATTTCATGTTTAGGGCTTTTGTTAAGATTGAGAGTATAACAAATCCATGGGAAACGAGCACTGTGTCTCTTCCTCTTTCTATAACTTGCTTTACTACTTCCATGGCCCTTCCTAAAACTTTCTGAGGGTCCTCTCCTCTAGGTATTTTATTTTTAACGGGATCCTCAAAGAACTTGGAATAGCCATTTATTTCCTTAACTTCCTTCCCTTCCCAATCTCCGAAATGTATCTCCTTTAACCTATCGTCAACCCTTATTCTCCTACCCATAGAAATTATCTCAGCCGTCTCAATTGCCCTCTTTATCGGGCTGGAAATTAATTCCAATTCCATGTCTTTTAAAAAACAGGATATAGCCAAAGTCTCTTCCTTACCTTTCTCATTTAAACCATCAGAGTTTGGATTACTAGAAAACACACCTCTCTCGTTTAAATTAGTAGTCCCATGCCTTACAAGGAAGATTCTCATAGTGTCCCTTTCCCTTAAGGGTTAAAAGGGCTTAACCCCTTTCATTAAAAGGACTTTTTAGAATTTATGTATTATTGAATAGAGATGATCTTCTATGATGTAAGTAATGCTAAAAAAAGGTAAGGCTTAAAGGACACAGTAAAGTAACCCCCTTTACGCTATAAGAGTGCTCTGAACCATTAGTATTAAAGGAAAAGGTTGAGAGCTTATTCATGCTTTATCACGTTGAAAACAAATGATTTAAGTAAAAGTATAGGGGCAAACGTTTTGTAAGAGTATAGTTCTTAATCCGATTCCCTTATATAAAATATTTTCAGAAGTCTGTTGAGAGATCTGGGTTCGTAGTTGGGAGTAGGATTCCTGTTAACATTTTGGAAAGTTATAGAAATTAAGAGCAACTTCCCAAGACAAAAATACTTTTCGATTAGACTTTTAATTCAGAGCTTTCAATTTCATTATATGGATCAGGAGAAGCTCAAAGAGATGTATGATAGTGGTCTAACAATAAGGCAGATAGCAAAGGAAATGGGTTTAAGCTATAGTAAAGTGAGGAGGGCATTAATTAAAATGGGTGTTAAGTTGAAGAGAAGGAAGCCTCTTTCAGAGGAGGATAAGAAAATTATAGAGTTATATAAAGAGGGGATGAGCATAAGCAAGATAAGCAAGCTGTTATCAAGGAACTACAACTCAGTTTTAAGGGTGGTTAAGTCAAGCCCTTACTATAAGGCTAGGAAAAAATTGAGTGAAAAGGAGAAAGCTAAAATAATTAACTTATTTAAGGAGGGGAGGAGTATTTATAGTATAGCGAAGGAATTTAACATTTCCACAAATCTAGTTGTATATTATTTAAGGAAATCAAAAGTTATGGAGAAGAAGAGAGGCAGAAGAGGATCCATACAGTCATCATAGGTAGATCAGAGGACTCCATAGAGGCTTTGGAAATTCTCTATATATAATATGTGCTTGTAGTCTTCAGTAATTATGGAACACTCTTTCCCTTAAATTCGTAAAGGTAAAACATAAATCCAGCTCTTGAGGATAGTCACTCTACGGGTTAAACACTACAAGTACTTCTCAATTCATTACGGAAAGAAATTTCTAAAGTCGAGAGAATTAAGGCTAAATTTATTTTAATACACCTCACGAAAACTTAACATCGCTTACTTTCCCTATTACGATGACTGTTGGTTAAATTGCTGAAAAACCCTCCTTCCTTTGCTATCGAAAATTTCCTTGAGGTGCTCAAAACCGCCTTTCACTTATCTTGTTTTTTTGATCTGCTGTTTATGCCCAGAGAACTTATGATTTCTAAGGGATAATAACTAACCCATGTATCTAATTCCATACTTCTCCGAAGTAATTTTCCATTCTGGCACAGGAGGTAAGAGTTTGTCCTCTGCTTCGACCTTCACTTCTATTATGTATTGCTCTTTATCCCTCAGCATTCTCTTGATAACATCTTCCATCTCACTGTCCCTCTCAATTAACTCATATTTAATTTTATAAGCAGATGCTAACTTGGAGTAATCTATTTCATTTATTTCAGTCCCCTTCATAACCCTTCCATACTTTGACAGCATGGCTCCTCTTATCCAACCAAAGGAATTATTGGTGAAGACTAAAACCTTTACGTCCGCATTAACCCTCTTTGCAGTCTCTAGCTCCCCTTGAACAAAGGGTAGGTTTCCATCTGTTGTTAGCACCACTATCTTTCCTCTTGTGCCAAAGTAAGCCCCTATGGCTGCTGGTAGAGCATATCCTAGCGCGCCAATCGAGTAGTTATATATGAATCTCCTTCCAACCCTCCTTGTCATGAAATACGCAGCGCTATATATAGCGCCTGTTCCAGGGTCTGCTGTAATAATAGCCTCTCCCAAGTATCCTTCGAGTACTTTAATCACCTTCACAGGATTCACTTTACTTACCTTAAGCTCTGAAATTTCTTTCACTTTATTTAAGTGTTCAGCTCTCCTACTCACTACATAATCCCTCCAAGCCCTTTTAGTTTCGCCCTCACCTATCATGGAATTAATTAAGGAAAGTGTGGCCTTTGCATCCCCCAGAAGGCTAAGGCTAGTCTTATAGTTATTACCTATCTCTTCTTCACTTACATCTAACTGAATTATCCTTTTTCCTTCATCTACCTTTGGTACTTTCCACTCAGAGGTGTTAGCTGAATCTGTATTGCTCCCTATTATAAATATTAAGTCAGCTTTGTTAACTATAGAGTTAGAGAAGTCACTGCCTCCCCTACTCCCTACAACGCCTATAGAGAGCTCATTTTCCTCTGGGTAAGCCCCTTTTCCAGTTATTGTGGTTCCCACAGGTATAGATAGCCTCTGAGAAAGCGAGAAAACTTCATCCCATGCTCTTGATAATAAAACGCCTTGACCGCAAATTATAACAGGTCTCTCGCTTTGGATTAACATTTTAACGGCTTTCCTGACATCATTTATTTCAGGGGTAAACCTAATAGAGGGGAAAGAGGAAAATTCCTCTTGAGAGTAAACCTCTGCCTCATCAACTTCCTCATAATAAACGTCCATTGGGAACCTAACAACTACTGGTCTAGTTCTTCCGGTAGTAGCCAATCTAAAAGCCCTCCTCATCAGTCTTGGTATCTCGCTACCATTAGGAACTGAAATATATTCCTTAGAGACTGTCCTGAACATTAGGGATTTATCATATTCCGTTAGGTAATTCCTCTTCTCACCATATCTAGGGATATCGCTGTACATAACTATTAAAGGTATAGAGGAAACGTATGCCTCTGTTAAACCTGGGAGAAGGTAAGATGCCCCTACTCCAGGTGCCTCAACTACTCCAGGTTTATATGAAGTTCTCGCATATCCATCAGCCATTATAACTGAGTTCCTTTCATCCCTTACACTAATTAATTTAATTTCTTGGAATTCATCGAGCTCTGCATATAATGGAAGGGAAGTTTCTCCCACTAAGCCAAAAACGAATTCAACCTTATGCTTCCTGAGTACATCTAGAACAGCCCTCGAACCAATCATAACCCCTTTATTGGGAGAGAATTTTATTTCTTACTAATTTATTATCTGGTCAATTTTACTGAAAGAGTCTTCAAAAGCATTTTAACCTTTGAAGAGATTTCAAGTTAGTAAAAAACTTTATAAGATCATAGATTCTAATTACTTATGAACAGAAAAATAAGTAGTCCAGTAATTTTAATGTCGTTTTTATTATTAATATATGTACTTCCAGTAATAAACATAGGATACATTGAGATTCAGCCTATGTTTATAGTTATAAAGTCCGTTTTAGATCATGGGAAATCAACTTCTTCCTCTTCCGCTCCAACTACTTATCCTCCATATATACCAGCCCAAATACAGCAAGCATATAGTTTCTCGCTTTATTTGTATACAGTAAATAATGGAGTGTGTACTGGTTACTGCGGACAAGGGGAAACTATTGCTATAGTCGATGCATATGGTAGCCCAACAATAGTTAATGACGTTAAAGTATTTAACTCCCAGTTTGGATTGCCACAGTTCAACTCCACGAATGGACCCAAATTCTATATAGTCTACCCTGAGGGAAAGCCTTCAAGAAGTGACTCAGGATGGGCAGTAGAAACTTCCCTAGACGTAGAATGGGCTCATGCAATAGCCCCCTTAGCTAACATAGTTTTAGTAGTTGCTAAGTCAGCTTCCTTATCTGATATGTTTAACGCAGTAAACGCTGTTGTTCAAGAGAAAATAGGAGTTAAGGCAAACGTAATCTCCATGAGCTGGGGGAGCTCTGAATTCTCTACACAGACTTCATACGATAGCATATTTATTAATGCGGTTAATTTAGGGATTACTCCCATAGCGAGCTCTGGTGATTCGGGTTCTGAGGAATACCCATCTACTAGCCCCTATGTCCTCTCTGTGGGAGGGACTACACTCACATTAACTTCCTTGAGCTCTACTGGAGCAAAGTATTCAGGGGAAACTACTTGGACAAGTAGCGGTGGAGGATACAGTACATATGAACCTGAACCCTCATATCAAGTAAATGTAATACCAGATCCTTCTAAAACAAGGGGCAACCCTGATGTGGCATATGATGCTAGTCCTAATACAGGGTTCTGGATATACGATAGTACTCCCTATCAAGGCTATGTAGGTTGGTATGGGGTTGGAGGAACTAGCGCTGGAGCTCCTCAATGGGCTGCATTAATTGCAATAGCTGATCAAATCCACGGATATCCCAATTCCAATGCATTGGGTTTGGGTCTAGTGAATTTAGCAATTTACAACATAGGAAACAGCACGAGTTACACTTCTAACTTCCATGATATAACCTCAGGAAGCGACTCTAATGGCTACAGTGCTACGGTGGGATGGGATCCAGTAACAGGATGGGGGAGCCCAATAGCCTCTTCAATAGCTCTAAACGTGTAAATAAATGAGAAAGCAATTACTTTTTACATTTATAATTTCAACGTGTTTTTTGGTAATAGGAGTAATTTTATATTCATATACAAAACAAGAAGTGTGCCCTATGTTTTGCACGCAGAGCGGTTGCTTCGTCTGCTATCCATTACATCCCTATTATTACATTTCCTTAATCTTCTTAATAACTAGTATATCTATAATGTTGGGCTTATTGATTTACACTATAAGGAAGGGCATTAGAAGTGGAAAACTAATTCTTTTTAAGGATTAGCTTAGTAACTTTTAATTAAGATAATAAAATAAAACTTTTAATTTAAATCTTCAATACACTAATAAGGAGTTCTCCTTGAATTAAACGCAGTTTTATTCTTACGTCATCTTCTCCATATTTCAGTTTAATCATTACTTACTCCTAATCACAGGCTAACCTTAGGTGAGATGGATCACCTTGAGCCAAAAGTTCCTTATTTCCACTTCACCATTCTTACACCTAGATAGACATCGCAAACAAACTCCACTGCAAACGTAAAAGCTTTTCCATGGAGAAAGAAATCCCTTTTCAGGATCCAACTCCTTAAAGAGTAGGTCCACATAAATTTTACTAAGGATTAAATCGAAGTTGTTAGATCTTATATCAATTCTGTAAGCCCAAGACTCAACTTTAAGTGAGAAACGCTATACATCTAATGGTCTTAAGGGTCTAAGGAAAAGGACGAAGGCTCTCAGACTTCTTTAGAATAGCTCATTTTATTAAATAATTTCACATAAGTAATAAGTTTAACTAATTTCTTATTTTATATATTCTGTTAATCTTCATCTAAGCTTTAATAAATTTAAAATAAGAAATCACTTCCCTTTGTCCCTTTCCTTCATTTTCAAAACGTCCTCATTTAAGTCTTTTAAAAGTCTCCCAATATTTCTCTCAAGATTACTATGTAAAGGCTTCTCGTAATCTCCCTCACATTCTATATTTATTGTCAACTCTCCATCCTTAAAAGCTATCCTTATTGTACCTCTTCCCTTTATATTAACTCCGTCAAACATGTAATTTATAGTACCCCCTGACTTGTATTTCCTAACGGTCAATGAGTAAGTGACCATCGTCAACCTATTCATGAAGCTACCAATGACGTTAAAGCTGATGTCCTCGTTAGCTTTGACTGCATTAACTCCTGGAAATACTCTATTTGGAAATATTCATGATCGTTTAATAATTCCATTACAGAGCCATCAAACCTCTCTTTACTCTTAATGGATTTCTGCATAAAGATTATAAGGTTAAGTGATTTTAAATTCTCTGTTTTAATATTCGTGAAGTTATTTAACTCATTTGAATTAACTACTAAGCCTTATTATGATTTAATTTAAAGTGAGAACAGCTATGCCTGAAGCTGTAGAGGCAATAAACCTAAGTAAATACTACGGAAAGTTCAAAGTACTGGATAACCTAAACATGAAAGTTGAGGAAGGTGAAATACATATACTCCTAGGACTAAGCCTATGGGCTCCCTCTTGACTATCGCCTCAGCTTCCAGGCTCTCGTGGCTCCAATCGCCTGGGACGTACTCGCCGTAGAGCTTCCTCACGTCCATGTCCGTCCTACGGAGCCTCTCTATCGTGGCGTCCACCTCACCGTTGGCAGCAGCCCTGGTCTTGCCGTTACCGATCATTAACACTTGGACGAAGTCCTCCCTGTACTTGTCCAACAGGTCGGCCAGCCTCTGGTAGGCCGTCCTCCTCTCTTCCCCTGGCATGTCCCTGACGGACCACCTTCCTTTGACGTAGAGCTTCTCGATCACCGGGTTCACGGCCTCGTAAGTCAGCCTAGGGACGTAAGCGTAGGTCTCCAGGTCTATCGGAGACCTCACCTCGGTTAAGCTTTCCGAACCGACCCACTCCCCCGCCAGGTAGGCCTTGAACACCTTCGTCCCGTCGGGCCTCTCGACGTAGATTTCCGAGAATATTGGGGATAAGTTCCCTAATTTGGCCATGAGGCTCTGTTAAGCTAAGGACTTGGGAAATAATAAGCGTGCGTTGACCTGAGAGCTTCGTCAGCCCCCCGCCGTCGTATACAGGGATCCGAGCAGATAACATAAAATATATTAAGGGAAAATAAATAGACTACTGAAAAGGGATACTACAATGGGAGTTACTAAAAGTGAGATTCTTTTAGCTAAGCTGAACACTCTCTTTCGACGTGTTAATCCTATACATATTTTCAGTTTAGTTTATTCTTATTACAGAACTTACGAGAATTATAAGGACGTTTTACTTAATGTGCTTAGGGAGAAATATCCGTTTCAAGCCAAGTTAAGAGATGGGAGAGTTGTGGAAATTAACAATAATAATCTTGGAGTAGTTTACTTTTATACAGTATTCTTCACTAAATTACATGTCACAAGACTTGAAGATGATGTTGTTGAATTCATATTCGATAACAAAAAGGTCATTCTTTATGATTGGGATAAAGGAGGTTTTGCTGCTGGCTTTGCTTCTCATGATTATGATTTCCTGGATGTAACGAATAGGACAGTCGTTGATGTCGGTGCTAGCATCGCTGACACCGCCATTTATTTCGCGTTAAGAGGTGCGAAGAGAGTTATAGCGTTTGAACCTTTCCCAAAAATCTTTGAGATTGCAGAGAGAAACGTTAAGGCCAATGGGTTAGAAGATAAAATAATTTTAGTTAACGCTGGTTGTGGCTATGATGGAAAGGTTCGAGTTAAAGAAGACGTATTTGGAGAAGGAGTCAAAATACCAATGTATAGTCTAAATACGATAGTGTCAAAATTCAATGTAGAAAAAGGTTCCGTACTAAAAGTAGATTGTGAAGGCTGCGAATACGATCTATTTAGAAACGCGAGCAGGGAAGCATTAGATCGATTCGACCAAATCGAAATAGAATACCACTACGGATATAAGGAGTTAGTAAATATATTAAAGAAAAACGAATTTAAAACAAAGATTACAATTCCGAAATATCGTTCAGGAATAATATTAGGTTATATATACGCATGGAGGCAATGATATGAAAAATGAAATCCGTGTTATTGTAGAATGGAAATGAGCTAAGGTTTCCAGCTGTAGAGAATGTATCACATCAGACCAAAAAGACCTGTAGTCATGCCGAATTTTCAAATTGCGGTGCACGTTTGCATTTAAGTGTAAGGCGTTTAGAACAACCTAGTTAGAGGGAGAACAGTACCTCTCGGTTACCGCATTATAGCGAGGAATTTACCCCGAGAGCGAAAGATTAATACGGCTGTATCGAACCGTACGGCTCGAGTGATGAGAAGAGGGTCGCTTGACCGGTGAAATGCGCTGTAAACGCTGAAGTTCCCAAGATCGTAGTCAACACCCTTAGTATCATGAAAGATCCTGTCTGAGTTCTGAGCTTACCAAGTCGTCCATCATATTCCGAGTTAGCCATTTTTTTAGTTCTTCTAGGCTTTCAGACCCTTGCTTTACAGTGAAAGAGACGATTGACCTCCGGTCAGTTTGATATCTCTAGCATCGCATAAACTACGTTGCTTCACATGCCCGACCAAGTCACGATCGACAGGGAGAAACTCATCAAGGCGACAGCTGAGGAGGTAGCGAGGTCATTATCAGTAGATCTGGGTAAAGGCCTTAAAGAGGACGAGGCTCGGAGGAGGCTGAGCCAGTTCGGTCCGAACGAGTTTCAAGAGGAGAAAAGGAATCCCGCCAAGGACTTCGTGGAGAAGTTCTGGAACCCTATCGCGTGGATCTTGGAGACAGCAGCGGTGCTTTCGTACTTCCTAGGACCTAATGGTTCAGGTAAAACCACATTCCTTCAAATAATCTCCACAGTCTTGAAACCTTCTTCTGGTACAGCTAAGGTGTTTGGTTTCGACATAATCAAGAATCCCTTGAAGGTAAGGGAATGTGTTGGAATATCCTTTCAAGATCCCAGGGGTTTTTGGAGGCACAAGGTTAATGAGATCCTCTCATTTCACGCATCTATATACGGTAAAAAGGACAGAAAACTAATAGAGGAAACTCTAAAGGAATTTGACCTGTGGGAGTCAAGAAACAAGATGTTTTTACAGCTCTCAGGAGGGCAAGCAAAGAGATTAGAAGTAGCAAAGGTATTCATTCAAAAACCCAAGCTCGCAATCTTCGATGAGCCAACAACAATGATTGATTTGGATGGAAAGAGGATGATATGGGATAAAATAAAGGAACTTAAAGATGAGGGGGCAACAATAATTGTATCAACTAACGATGTCAGGGAAGCTGAGTATTTAGCTGACAGGATAACGATAATACATAAGGGTAAGGTGAAAATAACTAGTCATCTCCAGAGCTTAAAGGACTCAATAGTTAAGGGGGATGTAATAGATATAGAACTGCAGACCCCAATTAACCTGAGGGTTGTTGAAGAACTTAGGAAAACCATAATTTCAGGGGAAATCAGTTTTTCAGAAGGTAAATTAAGGATAAGGGTGAACAAGTCAGAGGAGTGGTTACCCATAATAATGGGGAAAATAAATGTTTTAGGGGCTAAGGTGTCTTCAATAAAGGTAACAGAGCCCTCCCTTGATGATGTCTTCATCTATTACACGAGGGATGTAAATGAGGGGGTTAATTGAATTGCTTAAGCTCGAGGTCAAGGAGGCTTATAGCCCCCCTTCTCTTGTGATATATTATTGGTTATCCTTCTCATTCCAGTTCCTAGTGTATGGTGAGCTCCTTTCCTTCCTCGTGAGATTTGAAAACTATGCATATTATTATGGTACAGGTATAGTATTAATAATGACCTTTAACCAAGCTTCCTGGTTAGGCAGGCACTTCATAGAGGGAGCAAAGGAGGGGAGGCTAAGGTATTATTTATCCTTGCCAATAAATAGGTCAACAATATTAATAGAGGCCCTGATATTCGGAGTAATAGATAATTTCGTCAAGGCATTAATTCCCTTAACATCTCTGCTCTACATATTTAAATCGCTGACGCTAACTATTTTGTTGACTTCAATGATTAGCCTCATGCTTGTGACCCTAGGGATTATAGGATTGATGGTTTCGCTTTCAGTAATAGCATTCAAGTCCTTTGATATTTATAGTGCAATAGTAGCAGGTCTGAGTGCCATATTAATAAGGTTCAGCACAATATATTACCCAATAAACTTCATCCCCCCAACTTACTATGGTGTAGTAATATTAAACCCCATAACCTATGGAGCTGACCTTTTAAGGGGTATCTTAGGGTTTCCTTCATTAAGTTGGGAGACGTCAGTGATTGTGCTACTTTCATTAATAACGTTCTCCTCTTTCATGGGGATAACGTTTATCATGAAATACGTTGAAGGTGTCAAGACAAGTTGAATGGAGTGTTCATAAGGGTAATGTTGTCTGATCTCTCATATTTCTTCAGAACTAAATGGTTAATGGCTACCTTGATTTCTCTTTCTGCCTCAAATTTACTTGTCTTGGGTCTTATATATAATAACCTAACTGAATTTAATTACCTTTCATTCTTTGCACCAGGCGTAATAATGATGTCAGTCCTCTCCTCATCATTTGATGTGGGGAGGAGAATTCACTTGGGCTTAACAGAGGGAGTAACGCAGTATTTCCTTTCTTTGCCCATAAGCCTCAGGGGTTTGGCCTTAGCTTACATGGTATCTTCAGGGTTGGGAGGAGTTATTTATGGAGGTATTATGTTGTTAATTTCATCCCTTTTCTTGCAAGGTTTAAGGAACATTGAAGTGTTAATAGTCCTTCCATTCCTTTTCCTAATTTCAACAGCTTTAGGAGGAATTACAGGCCTTATTTTGATTCTCTCGAAGTCTGGTCATAGGTATTGGGTTTATGTAGATATATTAGAGCTCATATTCGTGGGATTTAGTACAGTATTTTATCCATATAGTATTATCCAGATCTATCTCCCTAAACCAATAGCCTACTTTTCATATTATAATCCTTTAAGCTTATCATCAGATATCTTGAGGGGAATTGAATTTTATGGTGTAATAGATTTAGGGAAAATATTGTATCTTAGTTTGGACTCGATCTTTTTAATCTTTATAGGGTTTTTCCTCTTCAATTATATATTCTCAAAAGTTCATGAAGAAGGTAAACTGATTTAACCTCTGGATTATCTACATTAAATATCTTTTAGACATCCCTGTCTTGACTGTAACTATACTTAGATTATCTCTGAAGAGAGCTATATAGTAAATAAATGATACTAACCACGGAATACCTGAGAGCGGAGTTAAGAACCTTAAGTAATAGGACATCATATCTAAAATAGGGATAACCAAGGCCTTATTGTAATTATATCTAGAAGTTGAGTAAATCGAGCAGGTAAAAAGCATGGGCGTCATTACCCCCAACATGAAGGAATGGATTATGTCCCCCAATATAATGGAGGAGATAGGGACTATAATGAGGCTAGTTAGAGAGAGTACAGAGGTTAAGGAAAATCTAAGTTCTTTACCAACCAAGATCATTAGTGTATAAACTACTATAGTTATTGGGATTGCAATGTAGTTAATATACGAAAATATAACCCCAACTAGTATGGGAATCTGCTTTATCCCAAATACAGCCCTGGAGCCAATGTTAGCGGTGAACACCCCTATGTTTACTCCTAAAACATATGATAAAAGAGGGGGGATTAGATAGTAGTAATTGTGGAGAATCCAAGAGATTGTTGATAGTAGTGGGGAGATGAGTACTAAGTAATTCATGGGGAAACTTCCCCCGTATTTTCTCACATCGATTATAGACCATATAAGCATAAATGAGACGATAGCAGAGGAAATGGCTTGAAACATGTAAATAGGTATTAACATGAAGATGAGAGAGGAAAGGGATAGGAACAAATATTTTCTAGCTGGTGTGAACAACCTCTGGAGCATTCCAAAATAGAAGGAGTAGGCTCCCATAACCATAAAGACGGGGTGGTATGTAATATTGAAGAGGAAGGACGTCGTCCCTAATATCCAGTAAACAATAGCCAATACGATAAATGGAATATGAGGACCCCAAGGATCTACTTGGCTCTTCATAAGTGCAATTTATCTATATAAATTAATTTTTTACCCTAACTCTTTAGGTTTTTTGCTTTCTTAGATATCATATCTGCCATCCTTAATAATTCGGGGTAACCAAAAGAGGAGAGCTCGATTACGTCCCTTAAGTCCACCTTGTTTCCTATACTGAAGTAATATTTTCCCTTTACCACGCCGACTTTTTCGCCATCGACCACTATAAATTTCTCCCCATTCTCCTCGATTATTTTACCTGAGAGCCTGGACTTGGCGACACCTATACTAGGTTTATCAAGCAGCACCCCAATAATAGTTGTTAAACCAGCCTTCCTTGGATGGGATAGACCGTGGGCATCTATCAGGATTAGATCACACTCATAGGGCTCTAATGCCCTAATTATTAGAGGGGCCTCCCTGACATAGAGCAGTCCTGATATATAAGGAAACCCAACTTTCCCTTCAAATATGTTGTACTCCACTCTTTCACCATCTTTTTTCACTGCAACAGCAAATCCCTTTTCTCCATAATAGGATACGTCAGCAGCACATGAAACTTTAACATTCTCAATTCCCAAGTGCTCAATCTTTACCCCTTTCGCTATGAACTTCTGAACCAAAATAAAGAAGTCTATAATGTGTTTCTCCAATAGTTAGACCTCTTAACCTTCTCGAAGTTCAGCAAGAACTCAAATTGCATTACAGTCTGAACTGCTCCTGGTCTGAACTTCCTAACCTCGTTAATTGCATCCTCTACGTTCAGCCCCTCTGTATCAATTAAGTAAGCCGAAATTAAACTCCCTGTCCTCCCTATTCCTGCTACACAGTGAACTAAATTACCTTTACCGTTTTTGAGCCATTTAATGGCTGCGAGGGCATCATCTATTCTGGGGGCATATCCATCGCTTACCGGTAAATGGAGGTACTCCAAATTGCTTTCTTCCAATTTAGAGAAATAATAATTCACGTTCCCCCATATCTCCTCTATCTCCCAATTCTCAGCTAGTATTAAAACCCTTTTTACTCCGTTGCTTTTCCACTCAATTATTTCTTTTTCAGTTAGAGGCATGTTAGAGCCCCCTATTACCCTTCTCCTCACCCAATACAAATATCTCTCTACCCTATTACTTAATACCTTTTACCCTATTGAAAAGGCTTTGCTTAGTTTTCGTAATTAGTAATTAATTTCCAAAGCTATGTTTTAATGAAATTTCAAGAATATGGTGAGAGTTTAAAGTTTTGATTGATTGTTTTGGGGAATATAGAAGTCGTGGAGCGAGAATCTTTAAGGGGAAAAGAGGATTTATAGATTACGACATACTTATCAAATATTAAGGAATATTTAATTTTAAATATATTATTAACTTATTATGAAGTATAAAATGAATTTCAAGTTACCTAAACCATAACAGACTTAAGACCTTATAATTAATCTATTACATATCATTATTCATGATAGAGCTATCCCTTATTCAATATATCTTTTCAGTAATAGCTGGTATTTTAGTTGGTTTCAGCTTAGGTTTAATTGGTGGAGGAGGATCGATTCTGGCAGTACCTCTTTTGCTTTACTTCGTTGGACTATCAAGCGTTCCCGTTCAATATCAAGTAAATAGCTCATTAGAGGAACAATACATGAACTTTGTTGATCATTTGGCTCTCGGGACTACTGCATTGGCTGTGGGATTGAATGCATATATAAACAGCCTAATCCACTTGAGGAAAGGAAACGTTAACCTAAAGGAGGGGGCAATTTTTACAATACCAGGAGTTATTGGAAGCTTTATAGGTTCATATTTAAGTCAAATAACGAGGGGAAGAGTTCTCCTCCTACTTTTCGGAATATTAATGATAATTATAGCCCTTCTAATGCTAAGGAATCAAGGTATTGGGAAGAAAGTAAACGTTAAGGGGAAATTGTATAAATTAATATCAATAGGCTTCCTCATAGGGGCACTATCAGGTTACTTCGGTATAGGTGGAGGATTTCTCATAGTACCAGGCTTAATATTCAGCACTGGGATGGATATAACGAAGGCTGTGGGCACATCATTAATCGCTGTAGGCACATTTGGTATTTCCTCCTCAATAATTTACGCTTATTATGGATATGTTTATCCAATAATAAGCATACTGTACTTAATTGGAGGAATTATAGGAGGTTATTTAGGTTCCTCATTAGAACTAAGACTACCGAAGAGAATTTTGAGGTTAGTTTTCTCCATCATAGTTATAATAGTTGCAATTTATATAATATTAAATAATTTATGAAGTGTTCTTATTTAGGATAAGGAAAGATCATGATGATCTGCTATGTATTGGTTTAGTGATGGTGTGTGAAGGCTTATGTTCTGCTTATATAGCTCCATTTTGTTTATAATCTCATTCTCCACTACAACCCACCCCAATCTTAAACCTGGTGAAAACTTGTTTAATCTACAAAGACTATAACACTTTTACGTAATTACTCGTTATTTTCAATCACTTCTAAATATCCTTGATTAAGTTACGTTTACATAGTATTACCCAAAATTTTTTATTAATTATCTCTCAGCTGATGACGACCCTGCTCACGTGAAAGTAATAAAAAAGCGTGGAGGGTAAAGCTTCCCTCGACCAACTCAATGACTTAAGGGCGTGTATGATCCCTTAAGAGGGGCTGTGGCTGAATTAGAAGTAAGGAAAAGTAAAGAGGAGTTGCGCCACGGGTAAACACGTGTTTAGGGGAAAAATTCCCTCTATAGAATTTTTAACGTTTGAACTTAATACTTACTTGAGTTATGCTATCTTCCTCGTAACTATTTTACAAAAGAGGGGGTTAAGGGACTGAACATAGCAATGATTGTCCTCATGTGTTCCCTTGCCTACTGCTAACTAGTGAATCCCTAATCCAGAGGATCTCCTGAAAAGAAACCCTTCCATTGCGGTAAGGAAGTCAGAAATTGAAATTCTGACTTGGAAAAGTTAAGTCAAAACAATACTTTCTTGAACGAAAAAGTAAATATTCTGCGATTTTTAACTAGAACCAGTGACCTCTTTAAATACGAATGGTGAGATTCATGTCTGGGAACTATGATCATTCCCTTACCGGAAGAATAATGAGGGAGTCGGAGTCCCCTTACTCTGCCCTCCCTAGCCATATCCTAACTATCCTCCATGATGCGAGTAGTTCCCTAGACAACGATGATTCACTAAAAACTATCACTAAGGTAATTAATTCCATTATCCTAACTTACACTTTCTTAAGTGATAACCTGGACTCTTTAAACCACTCATCCTTGAAAGTTATATTAAGGATTATTGAATCCTTAATCCAGAACTTGGAAGATAAAATAAAATCTTCATCAAGGAGGACTAATTTGAAGGAGTTCACAATGAACTTCAACTCAAGCCCAATGAGCGTAGGTATAACAATCAAGTTTAATTACTCTTAATTCTGACGTAGCCTTCGTTCAAATTCTCTATTTCAAATTCCTCAAATATCGAGAAATCAAGACCTGACTTCGTGAGCCCATTTATTATTTCCTCGTAATCCTTCCTTCTGCTGTAGTAGCAAAATACCTCAACATGCTTATCGAAGTAGCTCTTTATCCATATGTAATTCTCCTTTAAAGTCTCTTTAACTTTTCCAATTATATTAGGCATTTCATTTTTTTCCACTTTTACTAAGACTAAGAAAAGGGAGGATCCGATTAAATTGCTGGAATTGACATTCCTTTCTATCCAAAATGCCCTTGACTTCGTTAGGGAATCTAAAACCCTCTTTACAGTCCTATACTTCCTGTTGTTCCCTCCTAGATTTGGAAAAAGCCTGTTAGAGAGCTTGGGTACTTTAATTAAGGGGTAAAGGCTTAACTCATATAATATTCTCCTCTCAATTGATCTGCAATCCTTGAGCCTCTCGACCACTTTTAAGTCCTTATCGCTTAAAGGGGTCTTGAAGCTGAATTCACTTATCAACTCCTCATCTATTTTGAAGCTTGTAAGCTTCTCAGTCAGGTAAGAAATATAATCCTCCAACTCCGCTTTGCTACTGTAAACGACTTCCAGCCCAATTAGTTTACGTGAACATATTCCCCTTGAGAGGTAGTAAACTCTATCAACGAAGTTCGTAGCCCTCCTACTTAACTCCTCCTTTACCCTTTCGTGGTTATCAACAAAACCCCCTATAAATTTCTTCCTAATGTTCAAGTAATTATAATTTGGAATCAATGATGGCTTAGAACTTATTACACCCTCGCTTATTAGTTTGTTTACCCTACTCTTCACTTGGCTATAGCTTAGCTTGAGCTTACATGAAATCCTCGAGAGAGTGGGTGTAGAATACTTAAAGTCGTCTTCAAGGGGAAAAAGAAGTAACCTCAATATGTTCCTCGATTCTATGTCTATAATCACCTAAATCAAGTAAATTTTAGTCAAATTCATATAAATTTTTTTCTGAACTATGTAATAAGTAGCCTAGAAAATCAGTGAAGATAGTTCATATAAAATCTACTATTTATCTATTCTAATAGATTTTATTAAAATTATAAGTATAGAAAATCATAAACGACAGAAATTCTTATAATGTATGAGGTTTTAATTATTTTAAACATTAAACTTATAAAATTGAACTCAAAAAGACAGTCAATGAGTATAGGGGAAGATAACAAATACGAGATAATAAGCGAGGCCATTGGTAGGGAAATAGTGGAGGTTATAAGTGATCAAGTGAACTTGAGTATACTCGCGATAATAAGTGCAGAGCCTACTTATAGTAGGAAAATAGCAGAGGTTCTAGGAATCAGGGAAACACATGTTTCATCTAGGTTGAAGAAGTTAGAGTCCTTAGATTTAATAAAAGGTTACTGGAGGAGAGTGGGAAAGAAGAACGTTAAGCTCTACCAAATGAATGTGGATTCCCTGGAAGTAAGCTTCATACCTACAGGCTTTGTAGTCAGGGGTAAAATGAAAAAGAGTAAAATGGCTTTAGTTTTTCCGTTCTCAAAAGTCATTATCCCTAAAGCTGAAAAATTCGTCGGGAGGGAAGAAGAGTTAAGTTTGCTAAACAACTCTCAATCAGCTGTTGTAATAGGTTTACCTGGCATAGGCAAGACATATTTGGTAGCTAAATACGCAGAAATGCAGGGAAAACCTGTCTTCTGGCATACTTTCAAGGAAAACGATGGGTTTTCGTTAGTAATTGGTAAGATTTCCTCTTTCCTCCTATGTTTAAATAAGAAGACGCTCTTCGAGTTGTTAGAGAGGAAAGTCAGGGATTATTCGGCACTAATAGAGGTAGCGATTAAGGAGTTAATTGATGTTTCCCCTATATTAGTAATGGATAACTTTAACTTATGTAGGGATCAAAAAGTCAAACTGTTAATCAAAGAGTCTATGAATTATGGAGTAAAGGTAATCTTAACATCTAGAAACAAGTTAAATGATTTCTCCCTCCCTAATGTGAAGGAAATTGTTTTGGAGGGCATTAAGGAAAAGGACTTCAGGGAGTTCTTTGAAAAGAGGGGAGTAAGGATTGATAAGAGAATTTATGAACTCGCAAAAGAGTTAAAAGGACATCCACTTGCGTTAGAAATGATCGCAGTGGAAAGTAATGCTGAAGTTAATTTGGATAAGATAAGGGCTCAGAGGAAATTTTTCGATTTCATCATTAATGAATTGAGGAAGAGTTTGTCTACAGAGGAGGTGAGATGCCTAGAAGCTCTGTCAGTGTTTTTCGAGCCAGTGCCGGTTGATGCGATAAAATTCATAACAAAGGAGGCTTTAGTTAATTCAATAATGAGAAAACTAGAGGAAATGTTGATTGTGAAGAGGCAAGGTGAAAGATACTCGCTACACGAGCTAATTGCTAAGCACGTTCACGATTCCTCTGACAATTCTAAGTTATTACACAGAAGAGCTGGGGAGTACTATAGAAGAAAAGGAGATCCATTTTCTATGATTGAGGCAATGAGCCACTACATTAAAGGGGGTGATGTTGAAGGGGCTTTAAGACTTAGCAAATACACTAACTACATAGTGAACGCCGGTCTTATAGCTCAAATAGATAATTTAATTAGAGAAATAAATGAGGATAACTTAAGCGATGAAGGAAGGGCTCGTCTTTTGGAGATGAAGTCCACATTGGTTTTTCATAATGGTAAGGAAGAGGATTTGGTAAATATCTTGGAGAGCTCAATTAACGATGTAAGGAAACTGGATGATAAGGAGTTATATAGCAGGCTAATATCAAAGCTATGCTTGGGGTACATAATGACTAATAGATATAACAAGGCGATGCAAGTATGTGTGGAAAGCGCAAAAATTGCTGAAAAACACAACCCCCCTCTTGCTCCTTTGTGTTACGCATATATTGCAGAGATATTTGAGGAGAAGGGGGAATTAGAAAGCGCAATTAAATACTTAAAAGAGGGGATTAAGAAGGTTGGAATCTTAAGGAGTAATAGAGGAAACCTGTTACATGAAATGGCTGTAGTGGAGTATAGGAGGGGAAATTACGATAATTCCTTGGAGTTAATAAATGAAGCCCTAAATGAATATAGAAGGAACTTCAATTACTTTGGCATAGCCCATTGTCATTGGGGTATAGCAAGTGTTTTAGTTGAGCTTGGAAGGGCAGAAGAGGCTTTGATGGAATACGATGAAGCAATTAAGTCCTTTGACAAGATATACAGGAGAAGCTACTCCTTGGCTTGCCTAGCAGAGAGGGCGATACTTAAGTTGAGGTTGAGCGATCTAAAAGGGTCTATTCAAGATATCGAAAAAGTGGAGAAGGAAATTAGTAGAATTCAGGACCCAAACATTATGGGGATAGCAAAAAGGTCTCTAGGGATTTTCAGATCTGAAGTAAAGGGGGATCTCAAAGGAGGGCTAAACTTTCTGAGGGAGAGCGAGAAAATCTTTAGGAATGGAGTGAAAGAAGAGCTAGGAAACACATTATGGGCTATGGGATTGATTGAGGTCACTAGGGGGATTTTAGATGAGGGGATTACACACCTTCAGGAAGCAGAATCAATATTCAGTTTTTTAGGCTCAATTAGGAAATCTGAAGAGGTTAGAAGAGCAATTGCTAATGCATTTAAGGGTGAAGTGAAAAACCTCTATCCAGAGAGACCTAAACCCTACTTATAGTGTTCAATTAGATTTAAACAGAAAATTGCCTTTACTCCTGAAATTGTGTTATATAAAATGCATTAGGGTCAAATCCTTTTTTCTTGAAGAACTTTACATTATTATTCTGTAGAACTTTATTGACTGAGACGGTTTCCAATGCAAGCAATGCCCAAAAGGTAAAAAGGAGGTGAATGTTTTTATCCTCAAAGCCTATGCTCTTCAATAGTGAAGAGGTAGTTAATTCCATGCCTTAAATCATGAATAACAACAAGAAATGGTTGAGTGAAAGTATAGGGGCAAATGTTGGATTTCCTAATTACGTATTTCCCTAACGATAAACGTAAACATGAATCAATGGTAAAACAAATACCCTGAGGAAACCATTGCTATTGTAAACCCAAAGTGCGCTTTAAGCAAAAACATTTGAAATACCTTATGGGAATTTTTGAGTCTACGATAAAAGGCTGGTGAGTCACCCATTCTTTAAATTATTATATTAAACATATATGTTTTAACTTCATTTAAACTTCATATACATAAGCTTATATCTGCTCAATTAACTTTAAGTAATATTGGGAATATATAATACTGGTGTTAACATGTTCGAGATTGTAAATAAGTTGCTTAGAGTTCTTGGATCAGGTTATCAAGCTCAGAGAAGTGAAGCTATTGGGAAGAAGGAAATTGCTGCAATCATAGCAATAGCAGCAATAATATTACTAAGCGCTGTAGGTACTTTCCTTGTATATCAAAATGACCCTGACCTGTTTTCAAAGTTCTTGCCTCCTGTATAAATTAATGATTTTATCTCTAAATAAATTTGTATAAAGATAAATATTTATTATTTCACTAGACACTTCTAACACGCTAAATGACGAGTAGCGGTTTATCTTAAGGGAGCAAAGTTTTCCTAATGTAATATAATGTTAAAATAATTTAAATAATTCCTAAAATTTACAAACTTGAAGTATTAAAAGTAAGATGTAAAAGTATTCTAGAATCCAATAAACATAGAAGACTAAAGGGATTATTAAGGGAAAGTATTTCATATGAGTTTAACAAAAGGGAAGGGTATTAAAAATTTAATTACTCGGAGGGGAAGGATCAGAAGAGATATTGATTCTTATGGTCTATTAAATACAAACTCTATTAGAGAGAAGTTAAGTGGAAGTTAAGGATTCTGCTAATAGTAAAGCATTTATTTTTGTTACTCTAAGCAATAGTATGGAGGAAATTAATCCAAACAAATACGCTTTAATAATTTGGGACATGCAATATGGAATAGCTTCAAGGGCCTTCAATTATAACCAGATAGTAACTAATATAAGGAAACTCCTTGAATTCTTCCACAAAAAGGGATTAATGGTTATATATAGCCAACACACAGGATTGCCTTATGAGTTACAGAGCAAATACAATATATATAGATCCATGAGAACTGGGGCAGATCCTAAGAGGACATTTATGGCGGAACACTCAAGGGAGTGGGAAATAGTCGAAGATCTTAGACCTCTTGAAGGGGATATAGTTGTAAAGAAGCACACGCCTAGCTTCTTTATAGGTACTCCCCTAGAGTTATACTTAAGGAACAGGGGAATTGATTACATAGTATTAACTGGCGTTTCAACTGAAATAGGGATAGAAGGGACTGCAAGGCATGGCGCTTATTTAGGTTTCATACCTATAATAATCGAAGACGCAGTTGGGAGTTTTGATAAGGAGGGACATGAATATTCTTTAAGAAATATGAGAAAGCTATTTGAAGTTAAGACAACAGAAGAACTCATTAAGGAATTAAGCAGAAGCTAAGTGGACCAAGAGAGGCTTTCATAACTCATGAAATAAGTTTAACTATAGCTCATCTTTACAAAAGAGTCTGGCCTTGTAACTTCCTAATGCCAACAAGTTTTAGAAGTTAGAATCCTTTCATCGTACTTATTAATAACCACAATTTTCAACCTGTTACTATTCAAATTGAAACCTGCAATTAAACTGTAACACTTAGTTTTTGGTGTTGAAAAATATTTCAAGTATAATCAAAATGAGACCACTATTATATCTTGCATTGAGAAATACTTTTATAACTTATTCTATGTCTGGGAGCATCTTCACTTGGTATTTATAGCTTATTTTTCTATCCAATACTGGATCATGCATTTCAAAAACAAAGACTGAAGAATACGATATCCCCCCAATAGTAGGGATTGTACCAGAAAATAACACGTCCCCTTCCTGAGCATTGAACTCACTTAGTAAATCCTCCAATCTCATAATTTGCTTTAAACTAGCCTCTTGATATTTCCTCTTCTTATAGTTGTCAATAATGAAAGACCTTATTACTATATCATCCCAATGATCCTTTATTTCCTCGTACTTCCATGCCTTTCTAGGGATTATCTTTGGGCATATTTGTTTGGCTTTGCTAACACTGGACTTTTCAAGCTCTCTATCCGTGTGATCACTTCCTACTGTAATATATATACTATCTTTGCTTATAATAGCAACATATTCAACTTCCCCTGAGGTTTCTTTACCTTTGACTTCTATGTAGTTTTGTGAAGTAAGTAAGTAAGGACTTACGTAATAGCACGTAGGAATTCTCTCTGGTACTTTCACACCTAGTTTACTTAACTCCTCTATGTGGTTCATTAAAGCAACCTTGTCTCTTCCAGTGTAGCCTGCGAGCAAAAGTCTCCTCACCGAAAAACCCTGTCTTTTAACGCTTCCTTTACTTATAACATCCACCGAAACCCTCTTAACCATAGAAGTACCATTTGCTGACAAATTAAAAATCAGAAAGCAGTTCTGAATTCTTCATTTACATGTATTTGTGTTTAATTTTTAAACTCAGCTTCATCTGGATAATTTAGTGATATTTTATCAATTTGGCTCAATAGAATAACTTTAACATTCAAAGTGTAAATTTCATGATAAATCTGAAACTTCTAACAATGGCTTTAATGTTACTTTGCAACAATTTAGGATGAATTATCTGGTTAAATCATTTTAATATTTATTATTTTCTATAAATTTATTATATTTTATTTAAAGAAATAATATTTAATTAGATAATTTAAATCAAATATCTTGAATTACTATTTGAGATTAGGGATCTAAAGTGGACTGCAAAATCCAAATTAACCTAACAGAGTTCTACGAAAAATAGTAGAATAATAAACTAAACAAGTTATAACATAATCAAGCTCCTTTAAAAAATATTAATGTATGTTTATACTTTCTTACATGTCTCTAAATCCAAATGATAATACATAAATATTAAGTCATAATTATAAGTAATATAAATTTGTACACGCTAGATTTAAATACTAGTATGCAAATAATATACACGGTGAAAAAGTTATGATAGGTCAAATAGTTGTAAACGCGTTAAGGGGAATTAAGAACGTAGCGTCTTCCAGTACTCAAAAGGGAACTAAGATAGACAGGTCAGACGTAATGGTTATAGTAATTACTTTAGCAGTACTTGCATTAGGAGCACTTGGACTGGCGTTTGCCTTAGCTCCATACCAACAATACATTCCAACTGAGTATTACGGGATCTAAATTTTTCTTTAAATATTATATTTTTTTAATAATTTTAAACTTATAAATAATATTAATCCAGCTACTATGAAGTCTGCTCCATATCCTAGGAAATGAGCAATATACCCAGAGAGAAAGGACCCAGTGAAGAGGGCAATTCCAACTAATGTGCTGTATATCCCTAAACTAGTCCCCTGTTTTCTCTCTCCAACTACATTGAAGATTGCAATGCTTGAAGACGTGTTATAGATTGCGAATGCTATCCCAGCAGCTAAAGGGTAAAGAGTTAATCCAGAAATCAGTATAGGTAACCCCTCAAATAACTGCGTTATTATTCCTATCAAGGAATAACTTACCCCTCTCAATATTAAAGAGTACTGCATAGCCTTCTTCTCGCCATTGTCGCTAATTACTTTCCCTGTTCTCCTGTACATTAATATCTGAACTAATAGGGCAAAAGCTATTACGCCCAACGTCGTTGAATCGCTTAGACCTTTAATATATAAACTGGCAGGATAGAGAGTATTAAATATACCGCTAGAAATGTAAAATGTGAATATTGAAAGGTAAAGGTAGCCAAAGTCATTTAATAGCCTTTTCCTTATATAATTAATGGATAAAACCTTTAAGTTCAACACAGGATGATGAGCGAAAAATATTGGAAACATCTTCAACCTCGTGATAAAGGATTCCCTCTTGTGCAGGATTGCTACTCTCTCAAAAGTTATGGGAGGCCTAGGTAATTTCCTTATAGCTATTAAGAATGAGGAAAATATTAGAGCAGAAAGGACGAGGAACATTTCCCTTATTCCAATGATTAACGTTGAAAGAGAGGAGATCACAGTTCCCAATAAGACACCTGTTGAAGACATAAACGAGAGCCTAGAAAAACTCTCAGCCCACTTAGCCTTCTCTACACTGCTCATTATTAGTAAATTCATTGGCGTATTATATGCAACACTGAAGAAGGAGATTAGGGAATATATAGTTGCTAAGACAATTATGTTGAAGGCTATATATAAAAGAGAAACTAGTAAACTACATATCCCAAAGCAAAATATTATTATCTTCCTTAAGTTATACCTATCTGCCATCATTCCCCAGAAAATCGAGGCTGGGATGTTAACTACGTTTCCAAGAGTGATTACGTAGGCTACTTCAATAGCCCCTCCTTTCTGTTCAAGTATTTCCAACGTTAAAAGAGTTGAAATAGGACCTATTCCAGCATTCATTGGAAGCGCGCTCAGCATCCAAGGCGTTTTCCTAAAACTCACGGACTTAACTTTTAATTCGTGTAGTAATAAGACTATAGAACTATATTGCTTTAAAATACAGTTAAGTGCTTGAAACCAGTATAGGAATTTAGGAGTTCTACAGTCTAATGTAATTAAGTAATACTATTTCAATGCCTTAATATTCTCCTTATTACAAAATTTAGATCCATGTATGACTCAAATTCCTTACCTGGATAAATAGTAACTGTGTTTTCTGGTTCAATAGAGGAAACTACCCTCGAGGCCTTTATTAACCAAGGAGTGTCTAGCCTGTTATTATATTCCAGGCTCCTTACGTAGTCCTTGGCGGAATATATAAATGCTCGAGCCGGAGAAACTGCAATAACGTAGTCCACATTAAGTGAATGACGAGTAGGGGAAGAAGCATCGTTATAGGACTCTATAACTACGTTTTCACCTTCTCTTATTATCTTTTTCACACATTCATCAGCTAATCTAGGAGCTTCCTCGAGTAAGCCATTCATAATTTCCCTCTCAACGCTATGCATTTCCCCCTTTAAGGCCTTTAAATGCCTATACAATCTCTCACCTATTGTGTTAGGTAGTTTAGATATCCCATTTTGGTCAACATAATATTTAGACACGCCCTCGCAAGTGGATATTCTAATCGCAATTGGGTTTAAAAATGAGAACTGCTCAACGTACTTTTGAATACTAGACCAATAATGGTAATCATAGAAACCAACTAACACATCTATCGGGTTGACTTCGTAAACCTCCTGTCTTGAATTTGAGGCCTTTAAAAGTGAGACAGCGTCCTCTCCAACCAAAATCCCCATTTCAGAAGACCTAACTAATGCTTCATATTGGTACCAGACATCGTGACCTGCAATAGGCTTCAACACTTTAACTTCCTCACCCATTTGTATTAAACCCCTTATCATGGCCACTGCGGTTGTGGTTTTCCCCGAATTATAAGGTAATAGTCCCACAATGAGGAACCTCATTGTTTAGACCCCCTATCAGCCTTACAAGTTGAGTCCTAAAATTACCTTAACATAAATCCTTGTAAAGCTTTCCTAATCTTGTAAAGGTTAAATAAAAGGCGTTGGGATGTGGGTAAGGGTTCGCTTAACATTTCCTTATCGGAAAATTCCAACTCTTAAATTAAAATAAATGAAAATCCCGTTACTTCAATACTTCATTCTTATTACCATTTATGATTGGTATAGGGAATTAGCCCTTAAAGGTCTTATTTTTAGCTTGATATAGTACAAACTTAGGAATAAATTAAGTATCTCCAAAATGAGAAAGTTAACTTTTGTTAAGTCCTTTATCGATCAAGTATATTAATTCATTAAGGTGTTTTGCCTCCATTTCAACTTGTCCGAAAACTAGTAGATAAGAGGTAGACATGATCCTCTTCAATTCTCCATATGCATAATATGGGTTCCAGTTAGGTTGCTCAATGGACGACTTCAAAATATCTACTTGATCCTTAAGGAACTCAACTTCCTCTTTTATGTCCCCTAAAATATCGTAATTTACTATCCAGTTAATGAAGTAATTAGTCAAGAAGTTCGAATTATTCACTTCCGCTATTGCATCCCTTACATATTTAACTGTGTTTAAATAGGAATGAAATAGATCATCAGCATTGACATTTAAACTGTTTATAGCTTGGTTATAGTCACTATTTGTAGATAGAGAGCTAAGATCTCTTATTGCAAGTAATCTTATAAGGGAATACAACAAGTCCTCTATAGCCATTTCCTTATCAGTGGGATAGGAATATTTAGCGAAGTATATTCCTTCATTTATCATCCTTAGGTTCTCAATTCCGGTAAAAGTCGTTGTGTAATTTGACATGCTAGCAGATTTAAGTAGCTCTTCAGTTACGTTGAGAAGGTAATTATAAAGAGAATCCAATACTTTATCACACGAGAAATAGTTTGAAGGTAGAACGCTTATTGTTGAGTTGAGCAGTTGATAGAACCAATAATCGCGTGGTAGATCACTTGAAATCATTTTCTGGATATAAGGCGTTTTATTCACGTTTGCCTGTAAGCTTAGAAAACCCTTATCGGCGTCTATATTACCTATTATATTTCCTATTAGGGAGCTGACAGTAAAACTCACATAACAAGATTCAACAGATAGATTAGACCCTGGACTAAATTCTTTTTCGCCATATAGACGAGTTAAATTCAATGTTTTATAATAGACATCGTTGAGAAGGCTAAGTATAATTGATTCATTCAATAAATTTTTACCCATCTTATCCGAATAGAGATACTTGTAGGTTTCCATGAATGCCATAGAGATGTAATCAAGTCCGCTAATGGAGTCCTCGTTTTTACTTGCATTATTTACATAATCCCTAATTAGATCTTTAATTGAAACATCCTGTTTCTCTATATCGTATAGCTTATTCAATAGGTCTTGATTTATTTCGAAAATTAAGCTCTTCGGAAAGTATTTTATGGGGTTAATAATCTGGACTGTCATTAAACTGTTTTCTGAGAAGCTCTCTATTTTATTAAATTCGCTTTCTAATAGGTTATTATAGTAATTGTTGTCATATTGGTTAAGATAATTGCTAGTGTTATATAGCACTGTTGATATTACGGAGAGGGATATAATCGTTATAATTATATAGATAACTGAAGCCTTCATATTATCCACCTAAGCAACTAGGATTTGAATAAGCACAAGTGAAGTTAACCTCTACTGCATAACCAAGCTGGATGTTTATGTTACCAGTTTTATAGAAAATTGGAGGCCCACCATCACAGCTCTCACTTAGACCCGCATCACCTGTAGCATTAGCTGAGAAAAAGTAAAAACCGTCCCTTATAGGGGGGTGATTTATATAAAAGAAGAAACTTGAAGTAGTTAAATATGATTGACCTACTGGTGAATAGGAGTATATTACATTCGCAACAGTGAGAGTTTGCTGAGTGTAGACTTGGTTTGATGGAATTAACAGAGATATTAAAGTCCATGGATTGGGTAAAGGCCATTTCAACCAATATGATAAATAAGAATAGGCTGTGTTTAATGCAAATACAATTATTTGAGGTAGCGAGTTAGTATTTCCGTTGTTTGAATTGTCATACGCATTAATGTTTTGAATAATCGTGGAGTCTGGATATAAAGAAGAACCATAATTATTAGCTATTATGTATTGGAAGGACTCCCCTATTTTAATGTTTTCCACTTCTGGTATGTCGATACAAGATCCTATAGCTTGAAAATTATTATCAAGGCTTAAGCTATACAATTGAACTTGATTAATTGTTATAGAAGACGAACCTGATTGATATAAATTAAAACCAGTAACTTCGGAATAAGCTTGTACTATTAACCAATTATTGAAAGCAAAAGATTGGTTATTACCAGAGCTTAGGATTTGGCAACCGGTGCAAGAGGTTTGGGCATTACTATTTGGAGTAACTACTAAACTCGATAACAACATCATTATACCTAATAAGACTAGTAAGCCAGAAGTAGCATATTTAATATCTGCCATTAAATAATATTAACCAAGACCTTATTTTTTTAAAAAAATCATAATTCTAATATAGTTAAAAAGGGTGATTAAATTAATTTAGACTGTAACACTTTTACTTGGGCCGTATGTACTATAATCACCCTTTTGAAGCTAACGAATAATCCCATAGGCCTGCGAAGTAGTGCGTGTTATGCTCCATTTTCAAGGAAGCTTCTAGCTCTGAAAGGTAGATCAAAAAATTTTTAGAGAAAATCATTTGAAACACTTTGGAATCTTTCGATCTAAAGTAAGGGTAATCCTTTTAACCTGTGTAATTTTATTAATTCCTATTAGTAATCAAACTACTATTACACCATTTAGCATGCAAGTTATATAAGCGATCTAAGCCAATTCCTACTAGGAATTAAATTGACTAAAAGGAGATGTGTCTCTGTTGCTTACTCTAGCAGTGCAAATTTAGGTTCGGGATTTGATGTTCTGGCTTTAGCCCATTCAGCTTTTAGAGATGAAGTAGAGGTTCAAATATCTAAAAAGTTTGAGGTGGAGATGAATTCAGAGCAGGTAAAACCTGAAAGTAATACTGCAGGACTAGCCATCTTGGAGCTCTCCAAGAGGTTGGGAATAGAGCCTAGCTTCAAGGTAAGCATAAGGAAGGGTATTCCATATGGTTTAGGCTTTGGGAGTAGTGGAGCGTCTGCAGTAGCTGCATTAAAGAGTGCAAACGAATTACTTGGTAATCCCTTAAGTGAACAAGATCTCATTGATGTTGCCTCAATCGGAGAAGTTGCTTCTGCTGGATCTCCTCACCCCGATAACGTTTCAGCAAGCATGTTAGGGGGTTTCGTAGCAGTAGTTAATAGAAAACCTGTGAGGGCAATAAGGATTCCCACGTCCCTTAAACCTAAATTCCTAATTATTTACCCGATAGCGAAACTTGAAGGTAAAACGAAGAAAGCTAGGGAGTTATTACCTGAAAAAGTTGCATTTAGGGATTACATTGCAAACACAACTTATATTACTTCCCTGTTAACTGGCTTACTCCTCAATGATATAGATCTCCTAGGGAACGGGATGAATGACGAAATAGTGGAAGTCGCTAGAAGATCCCTTTTTCCGCACTATAAGAAAATAAAGGAAGTAGCACTAACTGAAGGTGCAAAGGGGGTTTGTGTAAGTGGTGCTGGACCTGCTATACTAATAATGTTTAAGGATAAGGTTAAGGATAAGGTTAAGGAGAGGTCACTCACCATCTGTGAAGATTATTATGGTAAATGTGATTATAGGGAAGCAGAAATAGCCAAGGGAGCAGAGGTGGTGGAGTGTGAGGTTTGAGAGCAAAGTGGTTAGAGCTGGGGAAAAGGTGGAGGAAAAATATGGGGCTATAACTACACCAATATACCAAACAACAGCCTTTGCCCACCCTATGGGAGATGATTTGAAATACAGCAGGGAACTGAATCCCACAGTAATGGCACTAGAGGAGAAGATAGCTGAGGTAGAGGGAGGGGAAATAGGCGTTGCGTTTTCATCAGGAATGGCAGCTGTTACTACTTCCCTACTGAAATTCTTGAGGCCAGGTAAATCCCTCTTGGTTCACTTGGACATGTTCGGAAGGACTTTGAAGTTCTGTAGGGAATTCCTAACTTCATGGGGAGTTAAAGTTGAAATAGCGAGACCTGGAGAAGTGGAGGAAAAGGCAAAGAGGAAATTCGATGTTGTGTTTGTTGAAACTATATCCAATCCGTTACTGAGAGTCCTGGATATTGAGGAAATAGCTAAGTCAACAAGGGAAAACGGAGGGATCTTTATAGCTGATTCCACATTTGCTACCCCTATAAACCAGAAACCCTTAGAGATGGGGGCACATATAGTAGTTCACAGCGCATCTAAGTTCATAGCAGGTCACAACGACGTGATTGCAGGCTTGGCTACTGGAGAGGGAGAGCTAATGAACGAAGTAGACCTCTTAAGGAGAACACTTGGAGGTTCATTAGATCCACATGCTGCTTATTTAGTTTTAAGGGGCTTCAAAACGCTAAAAGTGAGAATGGAATATATAAACAGTAGTTCCATGAAGATAGCTGAGTTCCTTCTAGAGCATCCAAAGGTTAAGAAGGTCTTTTATCCTGGACTTCCAAACCACCCAGATCATGAAGTGGCAAGGAAGGTACTGAAGGGATTTGGGGGAGTGGTGTCTTTTGAAGTAAAAGGGGGTAGGGAAGAAGTGTTTAAGGTTATAAGGAGCCTTAAACTAATAATCCCAGCAGGAACTTTAGGTGGAACTGATTCTGTTATTTCTCATCCAACAACCATGAGTCATAGAGGGCTAAGCGAAGAGGAGAGAAGGGAAATAGGGATAGAGGAAGGGCTTTTAAGGCTCTCCGTGGGCTTAGAAAACGTTGAGGATATAATCGAGGACATAGATCAAGCATTGAAAAGCATTTACTAATAAAGTTTGTCTCTCCCTGATAACTCTAAAATCACGCTTTAAATTGCCTATTAGCCAAATCCCTCAATTTTTCCTTTATTATCTCCTTTACGTCTCCTTCATGTATTCTAGTTAAGTGCAAGTAAAGCCCCTTCCTCGTAAACGGGCCCCTCTTGCATATCCTGCAATATATTAGTCCTCCCTTTACTTCCGTGATCCAGAACTCCATGCTGTCAAATAATTCATCGTAGTATCTTGAAAAGGAATTCCCCAGCAAACGCATAACTTCCTCCCTGTCAACAGTCATTCCAGTCACCTTCCTCATAACTATTGGTACTAACCTAGAAGCAGTTGAAGAGAGTTCATCACTCAATTGATAACCCCGAGCTTATACCCATTGTTATAAATAAAATCGCCCTTGTTCTCAGCTCCTCCAAATCTCCCTTAGCAAGATCGAAGGGTGACAAGAATTTTATCGCTAAGTCCTTAAAAGACTCGTTGAGCTCACCAATGATGCAAAGCCTGAAGAGCTCTCTGAATTTCTCTATTCCGAATTCAGATATGTAGTTGTATAAATCTAGCTTTGCTACCCTATCAAGGACTTCCTCTACTAATCCTTTATAGTAATTCACTCTCACTTTACTTATTAACTTCGTGTAATAATACTCTATTAAGTTCCTAATGTAATAGTCCTTTTCTCCCTCTTCCTCACTGACCAAGGCTATTTCGACTAGATCTAAGAAGTAATTTAATGAATCGGACTCTACTTCATAAGTGTTTTCTGAATTGAACTCTACCTCAGTGCTCATGTTGTTTTAATGATTGTGCAGTATGCTTTTAAACAGCCCAGCATGTAATACCATTGTTTCCTTAGCGTGCTAGCAATATAAATTACATTTAAGAAATGTCTTTTGAATGTTGATCGAAGTACCTAACTGCTTTTAAGCGTTTAGTGCCTCAACTTTGTCATTCTCATTTAGTGCTAATGGTATCTCGAACTTCCTCACCTTAACCTGTTTTACCTCTCCATTCATGTAAAGCAAAGCCTCTCCCACCTTTAAAGAAGCTATTTCCCTTTCAACCTCAGAGGAACTTATGGGTATTAATTCCTTGTATACTCTCATATCTGCTGGATGAACTACTTTATGGAGGAAATATATTTCCCCTTGAGTCAATACGTTCTTGCTCACTTTAGCTGATCTCTGACTAATAATTAGTAGTCCTAACCCCCTTTTCCTACCTCTGAGGGCAATCCTCGTTAAAACATCAGATATTTGGTTTTCCCTTCCTTGAGGTATGAACTCATGGGCCTCTTCTACAACTATAAACCTGTCCTTCTTGAATTCCCTAGACGTTTTCCATATCCCCTCTAAATACATTGCTAAGTTTTCAAAGGAATCAGAGTTCCAGTCCTCCATGTCTATGGAGCAGTTCCTGCCTTCCTTTACGTCTAAGTAAGCCTCTGAAAAGGGATCCTTCAATTCAGATGCTACTATCGTCCTACCTCCCATAACCCTCATTAAGTCCTGGTATTCGCCATCAGGATCTACTATAGTCACTGGAACTCCTTCCCTCACCAACTCCTCAGACAAGACCATAGCGGTATTTGACTTACCTGAACCCCTTATGCCTAAGATAGCTACACATTTCCTTAAAATGTCCTCTTTGGATAAAATGAAGTTCCCAACATTCACGTCTTAAATGTGTCTTTAAAAGACTTAAAAAACCAAACGCTAATTTTCATGAACAGTTTTATTCCCAACAACAAATAATTTTCAATGAGGGGGGAACTAGAGGAATTAAGAGATTACACTATATTTGATGAAAGCGTTGATGTCTATTCTTATGACGGTTTTCCTTTAGTAAGGGGAAGACCAAAGGCTGTAATATTGCCCAGAAGTGTTGAAGAGCTTAGGAAAGCTATCGAGTTATTGTATAGGAAAAAGATAAGTTATACAGTTAGGGGCTCTGGAAGCGGTTTAAGTGGAGCTTTCACTCCGATTAACTCGAGCATAGTTATTTCCCTCTCAAAACTAAATAGGGTTATAGAAGTCGACAAGAGCAATAGAGTTGTAGTCGTCGAGCCAGGGATAGCAAATATGTTAGTTTCTAAAGAAGTTGGTCCTGACTTCTTTTATTCACCTGACCCCTCTTCTTACTCCGTATGTTCAATAGGTGGAAATGTTTCCCATGACTCGGGCGGAATCCATGTTCCTAAATACGGAAGTACTTTCTCTCACGTTCTGGGAATTGAAGTGATAACAGTTGAAGGGAAAATTGTTAAGCTCGGCGCTTTGAAGAGGAGGAGTTATAGGGGATTAGATCCAAGGAGTGTTTTCATTGGTTCTGAGGGAACTATAGGAGTAATAGCTAAGGTATACTTAAGGATAATTAGGAAGCCAGAAGTGAGAAGGACTCTGATGGCAGTATTTAATACCGTAGAGGAGGCTTCAAAGGGGGTGGTTGAGGTTTTTAGGGCAGGAATAATCCCATCTGCACTTGAAATGATTGATGATATTACAATAGATATAATAGAGAGAAGTAGGTATAAATCCAATTACCCCATTGGGAAAAATATATTGTTAATTGAAATTGACGGAAACAGGGAAGAAGTTGAAGGGCAGAAAGAGAAAGTCCTTAAGGCCCTTAAGTTCGCCGAGAAAGTAATTGAACCGAAGGATAAATATGAAGAGGAGATATTGTGGAGAGGCAGGAGGGGGGCTTTCCCTGCTATGGGAGTTGTCTCTAGCTCCTACCTAACCATGGATGTGAACATACCAAGATCTAAACTAACTAAAGTACTAAAGCAAATCAGGGATATGAGTGAGAATGAGAAGATGATAATAGCAAATGTATTTCATGCAGGGGATGGAAACCTACACCCACTAATACCTTATGACCAAGAATCGCAAAAGTCAGTTAAAAAAGCCATAAGGCTTTCGGAAAAGATAGTTGAGATGGCAATAAGGGAGGGTGGAACAATAAGTGGAGAGCATGGAATAGGAGTAGAGAAGTTGAAGTTCATGCCTTTATACTACGATGAGGAGAGTTTGAGATTCATGTTTGAGTTCAAAAAGCAACTAGACCCTTATTTGATTTTAAACCCATGCAAGATGTTTCCACCAGATTATTACCCTGAATGTTCAAAGGTTGAGGAAGAGGTAGTAGCCGAGTTCCTTAAAAGATATACTCCATGGGAAGTAATGGGATAAGCTATTATCTTATTAGTTAAAATTGAAGCTAAATAAGGACAATCTACCTTATAGTTACTAAATGGTTAATGAAAACTCCCATGGCTTTTATAATAGGAGCTCGTTAGTCATTTAACATTTTCACTTTAGCAACCATTTTTACCTTAATATTCAACTTATAAATATGTCGTTTTTAAAGAAGAACTCATTGAGCTTTTTAAAAGAAGCGGAGAGGAATTTAAATGAAGGCGAATATAATTTAGCTATGTTTCACTCAGAACAAGCGTTACAGCTAGCTTTAAAATTCGTTTTATATGAGAGCACTGGTACTTATGAGAGAACTCATAATTTGATTAAACTCCTGGAAGACGTGATCAGAGTTACTAACAACAGTAGATTGAGGGAGATACTTGATAAAGAGGCAAATACGTTAGATTTAATTCAGCAAGCATATATAGGTGCAAGATATCTACCATATGAGTATAGCAAGAATTCCGTAATAACTGCATTAAACCTAGTGAAGGTGATATTGAATGAGCTTGGACTACTTTAAAGAGGAGTGGGAGAAGAGGATAAACAAGTTAAAAAATGCAAGGAAATATCTAAAAGTTATGAAGGAAGTGTGCGTAAAAGAGATATCACCTGAATGCAGGGTAATATTGTTTGGTTCAGTTGCTAGAGGTGATTATAGGTTAGACAGCGATGTTGATGTGCTTGTAATAGTCCCTAATATTAAAGACGAATGGGATAGGAGTAAAATATCGGTAAAATTACATAAAGCGATAAACTCATGGGATCCCTTTGAGATCCACGTAGTCACTCCAGAGGGATATAATAATTGGTATTCGAAATTCATTGATGTATGGGAAGAGATAACTTAAATCTATAATGAAAGAATGAAAGTATCACCCCTTCTATAGTGGATTCAAAATCCATTTTTAAATAAACTATTAGTTAGAGAAACTATGATAACGTATGCATAAGTCTAGGCTTTTTCATAATCACATTGATTTTATACTTGATGTGATGTGTTAAAGCCAGTTAAAAAAAGTATTTATTAAGTCGAATCGACATTATCCAAACGCTTCAGTAATTCAAAGAAAATTTTATATTCACGGGTAAGATTACGGAAGAGCCTGTATAAGGAATAAATATTAACAATCTATTATAGAGGAAGGATTACAATGTAAATTTTTCCAATTACCCTTGTCCTCAAATGTAAATAATTGCTTTCATTTCTAAAAGGGATAAAAGGAAAATAGCTGGCTCTCATGTTGTCATAAAATTTGAAAAATTAAATAATACTAGATCATCATCCCTAATATTCATTACCTAATTAATGAGCATGTATCGGGAAATGACATCAGTTGCCATGAGATGAACTTTGTTATACTTCTTATCAAGTTCACCTCAAGGAATTAAATGCTACGTCAAGTAGCTCAATTTTCTTAGATGTACATCCCATTAACTTTTCATGAATTCTAAATTTTCAAATTAATTAAAAGATAATTTAAAGTAAACTGTAAGAAGAACTAAAACATTTATAAAATAAATAGAAAGACTAAATAATAAGAGTAAGATAGTAACAAATGCAAAGCGCTTTACTGATATATTCATTATACTTAATTTGTTATTTACAAAAACTGGGGGGTAAGGAGACGAAAAGCCTCGCCCTTTACTGTAAACCAAAAATCCACATCAATTGGAAAAGTTATTAAAGGATTTCTAACGAAATTTTTGGGTCTACCGTTTATGGTGGGGAGGAAGTCAGATTATTTGTCTTAGGAAGTCGTGTATTTTGACGGGACTTCAGCATCATTTTCCAGGGGCTATGTATTGATGAAAGATGGGGATTCGAGGCTCTTTGTTCCTAATAGTAAATAGAAGGTGTAGTTAACGCTTTGAAGAGTTCAGCGTTTAAAGAGGTTAAATTAGAGATTTATAAGGGCATTAAATATTCTCTTTCAAAAACAGTTTTCATCTAGGAAGTAATTCCTTTAATTTCCCCGCGAACTCCTCCTTGCAATGTATGAGTAGTGTTTCCTCACCTATTTCCTCACCACCTACATCAAATAAATCGCTAGGTAAAACTACATAACCAGCTCTACCCTCTAAATAAAGCGAAAAAGATGTGTGTGGGCTGAAGACCTTTAGTGAGCTTGACCCATTGAATCTAGATAGGGAAAGCCATTCATGGTAGTTCACCTGCCTTTCCTTATCCTTTCCTATTCCAATTATCTTCCTCTTCATTTCCATCTCATGTTTAACGCTGGGATAAACTAGAGAACTAACAGCTATAACATCTCCTACCCCCTGATTTAAAGCTTTCAACGCAGGATATGAGCCGAAATCATACACCTTAAATCCCTCAGCCCTTAACCTCTCTGCGATTATAGAAGGCTCCCCTATGTAAATGGGTTTGCCCTCAAAGCCATGGAAGAGGAAAACATCCCTTTCCTCCATCTCTTTTACTCCTTCCCCTGGCCAAACCTTTACGTAACCATCTGATAAAGACAAAACCCTTATCATGTAGCTCTCAGAGGGAACTGGTAAGAAATAGTTGTTTAACAGTAATACTGGGGAATAAGTTACCCTCTTCCTGTCCCCAAAAAATTGCATCAAGCTCTTTGCCTTTGTCTTCTCCTCCCAGTTTACCCCTATAGATTTATATATGTAGTTTTTTATTAATGAAAAGGTTACGATATAAGCTGAGAGGGGGTTTCCTGGAATACCAAAAACAGTTTTTCCCCTTACTACTGCAATCATTGCAGGCTTCCCTGGTTTTATATTTATCCCATGAAGTAACACCCTCCCCTCTTCCTCTAGAATCTCTTTAACGTAATCCCTTTTCCCCACGCTTGTGCCTCCACTTATTATTACTAGATCACAGATTTGGATGGCATCTATAATTTTCTTCCTTATCTCCTCCTTATCATCCTTAACCTTAGCGTAATAAGTCACTTCGCAACCTAGTTCTCTCAGTAAGAAAGAGAGAGTGTAGAAGTTAGAGTTGTAGATTTTCCCATTGACCATCCTTTCCCCTGGCTCAAGCAACTCATCACCTGTTACTATTATCCCTACATTTAACTCAAGGACTTCCACTTCTGAAATACCAACGGAAGCTAAGACCCCCACCTTTCTGGAGTTGATGATTTCCCCTTTAGTTAATATAAGGAAGCTCTTTGGGAAGTCTGAGGAAATCCATGCAACGCTCTCTCCAAACTTAACTGGCTTCACCTCAATTTCTCCATTAGTAACTTTGACGTCCTCTATCTTAACAACTGCATCTGCCCCATCTGGAATCATGGATCCAGTGTCTACCTCTACTGCTTCTCCCCTTCGCACTTTAATTTTGGCCTCTTCTCCAATGTTTACCCTTCCTATTACCTTTAGTCTCCCTCCCTTTTCCGAGTCCTCATGCTTTAAGGCGAATCCATCCATCATTGACCTTGAGAAAGGGGGATATGATAATGGTGAGAAAACGTTTTCACATGAAATCTTATTCAAAGATTCCCCCAATTTCACTTTCTTAGTTCTAAACTTTAATGGGTTTTCCTTGAGTATTACTTCAAGGGCTTCTTCAACATTAACTAACTTCTCTACTCCCTTCATACAATAAATTTATGAGTTTTGAAATAAAAATTGATACGGAGCTCAATGAACTACCTGGGTTTGCTTACCTTGTTGTCCTCCTTCACTTTAGCAATTGGATCAATAGCCTTACTCTTATTTTCTGTAATCCCTCCTATTTTTCCAATAGGAGGTTTAATAACGTCTTTAATAATGTTCTCTTTATCCTTTTTAATATTCTTTAGGAAAAAGATAGCGGAGATCATTGCGTTCTCAATAAATGTGCTATTAATAATATCTTCAAGTCTCTCCAGTGCTCACGTGAACTCCCTCCTTCAAATAGGTCACGGCTTAATTATCACAATCCTAGACGTATTAATGGTTTTAAGCTTTTACGTCTTTCCAGGAGTATATATAACGCTTTTTCTATACAAGAGATCTCGAAGAGGATAAACATAAAAGCTTAAATCAGAGATTTCTCCAAGGTGCCGCCGTAGCTCAGACCGGGAGAGCGCCCGGCTGAAGACCGGGATGTCGTGGGTTCAAATCCCACCGGCGGCATAAAATTATGATAAAGGAAAGCACGATAATTTAGTGAATGTTTTAGGCTTACTCCAAAAGAACTTTGTAATTGTTTAATATCGAATAAATTTAATCCTTTAACCTCAAAGAGGAGGCTATTAGCGCTATTATTAAGAAACCTATAGAGAGCATGAAGATTTCATGCATTGAATCAATGAAATCGGAAACCCAGTAATTGCTCTGGGTACCTATCCCAGAAAATATGTCTAGTAAATATTCCTTGGGAACTCTTTGCCCCATAATTGCGAAGGAGAGTCCTAAACTTAGCGTTTGGCCAACGTTATTTAAAGTAGTTGATATACCAGACGCTATCCCCCTTCTATGAGCAGGGACTGAGTTCATTATCGAAGCCCTATTAGGTGAGGCAAAAATCCCCATTCCAGCACCAGAAAATATTAAAGGGATAAGTAATTCTTCGAAAGTTGAACTATAACCTATTTGAGTTAAAAGAGCAAAACCAACAATTGAGACTGCTAGCCCTAATACAGCAAAGAACCTCTGCCCATACTTATCTGAAAGCCTTCCACTAATAGGACCTAGGACTGCTAGCGAAACAGAGAGAGGTGTTAAATAAATCCCAGCCTCTAATGGCGACAAATCCATGGTAGGCCCTTGCAAGTACAGGGTTAAAACTAAAGTTATAGCACCTCTTGCTAAAGCATTGAAGAATATAGCTATATTACCCAAAGTGAAGTTCTTTATTTTAAATAAGCTCAAGTCCATCATAGGGCTCCTGGTCTTCCTCTCTATCTCTATAAATACTAACATTAATAATAAACCAGAGAACATCATGATGTAGAAGAACTCAGTCCCTAGGTCTGTAAGGGAAAAGAGAGTTATTGCAAGCAAAACAAGGACTATCGAAAGACCGAAAACCAAGTTTCCCAGGAAATCGAATTTAGCCTTCCTCTCTATCTTAGCTAACTCCTTAAGCTTGAGGTGTGCCCATATCGTTGCAAAGCTACCAATTGGGATATTAACCCAGAAAATTGATCTCCAACCAGCTATTCCTGTTAATAATCCTCCTAATATTAACCCAGCAACCGAGCCAACCACTATAGCTATTTGATTGGTTCCCAGAGCCAGACCCCTTTCATTAGGGGGGAAGGCGTCTGTTAATATAGCAGCGCTATTGGAAAAGAGGAAAGCAGCGCCTATTCCCTGTAGCATCCTGAAGGCTACTAGTTCCAATCCATTTTGCGATACACTACATAGGGCAGAGCCTATGGTAAATACTGCGAAACCCAAATTGTATAGCTTCACCCTACCGAACATGTCTGAGAGCCTGCCGAAGTTTATGAGGAAAGTCGCTATTATAACTTGATAGCCAACGATAGTCCACAGCATTTGGACCGGGGAGGCCCTCAGTTCCCTAGAAATAGTAGGTAATGCGATTATCACTATGTTAGTATCTAAAGAAGACATCAGAGCACCCAAGGTCGTGTTCGAGAGGGCAACCCATTTATAGTTCAATGGAGGTCCGAAAGCTATAATCTATTTAGGTGAATTTAAGATTTTCCATATAGCATTTCCTTTATTTCACTTGCAATCCCCTTTGCGCCGTTTAAAAGTTTTGGAGGTTTAATTGATTTTGCCCTCTCAATTGCCTCCTTCATTTCGCCACACTCAGCCCTTGATACAACTGCACCTATCTTCTGAGCTAACTTCTCAGCATCATCCTCTTTACCTGCTAGTTTCCACTCTGGGTTCCTTATAATTACAACTGGTTTTCCATATCCTAATGATGCGTTTATAGGGGACATGCCCAAATGAGATATTACTACTTTACTCCTCGCAATCCACTTACCTATATCTGAGTCGAATTCGAATAAAGTAAATCCCCTTCCCTTTAACTTCGTGATGTCTGCCCTTCCATATTGCACTACCACGTTTTCTCCCTTAAAATCACACTTTGCAATCTCCTCTATAAGTACCTGGAAACCGTAAGTTCCAGTCAAGAACAGGAGAAACTCTCCTTCCTCTTTGACCTCGTGTTCCGGCTCCTCGTAAACTGGACCAAAGACCTTGCCTTTCTTAAAGTTAATTAGTTGCTCTTGCCAGCTCAGGGCTGTTAAATCGGATAGCGGGTAGAGGATTTTAGCTGTCAGACTAGGGTTAACTATTCTATCAGGCACTTCAACGTTAATCAGTTTAGCCCCTCCAACCTTCTTAATTATAGAGGGAATTATTGATATATTAGGCCCTGTGCTAACTACAATTTTAAATTTAGGCAACTTGAAAGAGGAAATCAAAGCTCTCGGGGAGTTCATTAGAGCTTTAAAGAAGCCCTCATTTGGTTTCCTTAGCCTTGGAATTTCAAAGTACCTTGAACCCCTAAGTTTTTCCCTTGAATATTTATCGTTTTCTGGAATTACAAAGACTAAGTCCTCTCCCTCTAAGTACTTAGAAATGGAATAGGCAATTCCTAGATGTCCTCCTCCTCCTGATATGAGGGCTATCACATTAATAACCTTAGAGTTTTACATTTAAGTAAAAAAGTACTGTGAGATTATGAAGCTTCTTTTCATTTACGTTCCAACAGAAGTAAGGGGAGGGGTTGATGTAGTTGCTGATGCATTCTTCAATTTCTTCAAGGAGTCTAATTATGAAATAGACATATATACATTCAACGAAGAGGTAATCTTTGGAATTAAACCAAGAAACGCCTTTCCATTAAGGATTGGGAGGTTTGAGATGTACAAGAGGGGGTTAACTTCAGTTTTAGCAGGTAGGCATTACGATGAATACGACTTACTAGTTAATGTGACTTATGATGCGCTAATTGGGAGAGCCGATATAGGCTATGTACACTTCCCATTCCCATTGGCATATAAAGAGGAACCAACTTACTCTGGCATAAAGGGTGTTTATTCTCTGCTATGGAATTTTGCCTTTAAATTACCTTTTAGTAGAGCTAAAATCATCTTGACTAATTCAGTTTACACCTCTTCCTTGATGAGGAAACTTGGATTGAAATCGGAAGTCCTTTACCCCCCAGTTAAGGTAGGATTTGTAAACGTTAATCATAAGGAGGATCTAATAGTTATGTTGGGTAGGATAAGTAAGGAGAAGAGATGGGAGAGTTGCTTTGAGATAGTTAAGAGGGTTAAAGAGGTTAAAAGAGCTGAGGCAATTTTAATTGGCTTCCCCCAAGACAAGGAATATAAAAATAAGTTAGATATGCTCTCTGAAGGAAAAGTGAACGTAGTTGAAGATGCTGACGAGAGGCAAAAGGAAGAGATACTTAAGAGGGCAAAAGTCATCCTCCATTGTCATCCTTCAGAGCATTTTGGTATAGCGATAGCAGAGGCTATGAGTTACGGAGTTGTCCCAGTAGTTCCCAAGTTCGGGGGACAGTGGATTGACCTAGCTCAGGAAGGAGCAAGCGGTTTAGGTTTCGAGAGCTCTGAGGAAGGGGTTAAAGAAGTAGTTAAATTGCTAACAGATGATTATGTTTTCAAATTGTACTCGAAAAGGGCAATGGAGAGGGCAAGGGAATTCAGCTACGATAACTTTAAGATAAGGTTAAATAAATACGTGAAGAAGGCAATTGAATTGAGGAATAATAGGTTTAAAAAAGCATAAGCTTAAATTTAAGGGCAACAAATCGAAAAATTTAAATGAGCAAAGTGGCTATTAACATATGGGATTAATTCGAGTTAGAGATAAAGACATTAAAATACTTCCTGTGTTTTTATTGACCTTAATGTTAATATCATTATTACTGCCCATAGCTGTGTTGAGCGAACAGGAACAGTACATAAGCCCTGAAGTAATAAAGGGATTCAAGGTAGAGAGCAACCTAAATGAGAACTCGCTAGTAACTTTCACCGTTTACGTCCCTTTGAGGAATGTTAATTTAATATATTATTACGCCAATGAAGTATCTGACCCATCATCTCCTCTTTATCATCATTACCTTAATAAGGATCAAGTGGAGAAACTATTTTATCCTGTAGAGAAATTTAACCAAGTCCTTAATTACTTGAAGGATAGCGGTTTCAACATACTATTCACTGCCTCTGATTCATTCATTGTAGCTCAGGGGACTGTCTCGCAGGTAAAACAATATTTAGGGCTGTCTTATTACCTTCTTTCAAATGGTAGTGAGAGCTATTACACAGCCTACGGAATGCCTAAAATAGGAGGAGTATACATATATTCAAGTAATGTGACCGCAATCTTCTTCTCTCACCCAACTGACCTAATAGTTTACAACAAGGAGAAATTGATGAGTGATTTGGGACTGCTCTCCAACTTAACATACCCAATAGAGGCCTACTCTCCAGTATCTCTAAATAGAGTTTATAATACAACTACTTTAATTAGCAAGGGCATAAACGGTTCTGGTTATACAGTTGGGATATTAGATTTCTCTGGAGACCCATATATTTATGAACAACTAGCCTACTTCGATAAGGTCAATAACCTACCCCCTCCCCCGTCATTTAAGGTAATTCCCATAGGGCCTTATAATCCAGGCTTAGGGATAGTTAATGAGTGGGCTTATGAGATAAGTTTAGACGTTGAAGTAGCCCATGCTGTAGCTCCAGGGGCGAACATTATATTATACATAGCAAACAGAGCACTCCCCCTTGCTCCTATAATAGCTTTCATAGACCAAGACAACAAGACGACTACTCTCTCCCAAAGCTTTGGAATTCCTGAAGTTCACTATTCATTAATTAACGGAATGACTTATTACTTTAACGTTGTTTTGAGCGATTTATATTACGCCTTGGGTTCTTCAGAGGGAATAACTTTTACAGCGAGCTCGGGGGATGGAGGAGGGGCTGGGTATAGCAGAGGACCGCTCGGAACACCGGAGTACCCCTCTAATTCTCCCTTTGTTCTCTCAGTAGGGGGGACTACTACTTACATTGAATTTGGTCCAAATGGAGGGTCGATCCAGACTGCGTGGTCTAATTACGGCTTTGTTCCTAATTTAGTTAATTATGGAGGTGGAGGAGGAGGGGTGAGTGATGGCGAGCCAATTCCTTGGTATCAATTTGGCTTACAAACCCCTAAGTCTTATCCAAATGGTAGACAAACACCGGATATCTCTGCAAACGCAAATGATTATCCTGGAGTATATATAATAGACCCGGGGAATGTAACTGATATAACAGGGGGAACAAGTGAGGCCTCCCCTTTAATAGCGGCTATGTTGACTCTTGTAGCTCAATACTCTCACTCTAGGTTGGGACTAATTAATCCAGTATTATATAAAATGGCTGAGAACCCGTCAATATATGGTAAGGCTATAACCCCAATAACTTTCGGTTACATAATCCCCTGGGTAGCTAGTTATGGATATAACTTAGCTACTGGATGGGGAGCACCTAATATTGGTTGGCTCGCCTATTATTATAAGGAGATCTCATCTACTCCTAAGTCTAGGCTGTCAATAAAAGTAGAGGTTTTGAACATAACTGGAGGTGAACAGCCAGAGTTCGTTACTGGCTCTCCAATATTTATACTCGCTAATGTAACTAACAACGGTTCCCCAGTAACTACAGGTAGCTTCACTGCAACTATAGAGACAGTTCAAGGTAATTTGAGTTCAGTGAAACTATCTTATAATCCTTTGTATAAATTATGGATAGGCAATACCATTGTTCAGCCAAACGAAGAGGGGATAGCGTTCATAAACGTTTACGGAAGTTCTGGGGGAGCATATGGCTTAGGCTATACAATGACCTATTTGGGATACTTCACTACTGTAGTAACCTATGTATTCCCGTTTTCAATATTTACTCAGTTAGGCTATCCATTAGTAGCTAACGTGACAACGCTCTTTGACCAGCAGCCAGCAATAGCGACCCCAATAACCGTTAACATTTATTCCTATAATATAACCAATAATTCCTATACATTATTTAAGTCAAAGACGTTAATTCCAGTCAATGCTAGCTTGCTTGGACTCCCTAATCCAGGGTTAGTTTGGATAACTACACTTAAGGGAAATTATCCCATAGGGGACTTACTAATAGTAGGAGTTAACTCTTACCTATATTACAGCATATCTAACGGGATTGATTTACAGGGGGCATATCCATTAGGTTTATATATATTAAGCCCAATAGTTGCTCAGCCAGGAGCAGTTTCACCTGGGCAAGACATAATTATAAGGGGCTTTCCCTTACCACCTTATGAAACCCTTTTCATACCATCTATAGAGACAGGAAATACTGTTGCTTATGATATTCTATACGGTTCAACAATTAGGGCAGAACTATTAAGTCCCAGCGGTAAGGTGGTTAGTAGCACTACAATATATTATAACCCCTTATATAACAGATACTTCGGTTACTTGCATGTACCTCAGGGAGTTTCCCCAGGACTCTACACAATACTATTGTTCGCTGACTTCAACTCCTCCACTTTAGGGGTCGACATACCTGGCTTCTTCTTCGGGCAAATATATGTTAGTAATCAGATCTCATTACCTAAGATCACTACTTCCTCATTTTATGAAGTCCAAGGAGATACGCTATATATATACGCAAACATTACTTACTCTAACGGAACTGAGGTAACTTACGGAATGTACTCTGCTGTAGTCTATCCTAACCAGCTACAGAACTCATACAGCTCCTTGAGCAGATCGCTCGAGGTTCCCCTGTGGTATAACACAACTATGAGAATGTGGGTAGGAAACGTGACCTTACCATCCGTAAGTAGTTTCGGGGGGATAAAATACTTGACTCAACCAGGTTACTACTCCATTCCATTCGATATTTTGGTTTCCGGTTTATCATATGATGGAGTCCCAACCAATAACTCCCTTTCACTAGAGTACAGGTTCTACGTACAGCCCTATAGCTTAATTGCGAACCAGGAAGTAAACTCCCTAGTACAGCCCTTCTATTCGGCTTTCAAAAACGATGTAATAACACTTAATGGTGTGCTATACAACGACTTATTTATTGGTAACAACAAGATAATGAACTCGGAGTTAATTATCCAGGACTCCAACTTGACAGGGACCCTATACGTAGTCAACTCAAACATAACTCTATCAGGTGTAAATGCAAATAATATAATATTAGTAAACAGTACACTTAATTTAATGAATAGCCAAGTGAATTATGTATCTGTAAGTGGAAATTCATACATAAACAACTTCAACGGGATAATTAATTCCATAAACCCACCTCCCCTTACTTTAACTATAAACTCACCAAAGGCTAATACTAATATCTCTGGAATTGTAAATGTACAAATAACTTATTCTGGAGCTTTGGTTAAGGCTATAAATGTATATTTAAACGGTGTTCTACTAAAGACATTTAGTTCAAGTAACCTCTCGCCAGTGCTGTCCTTCACTCTAGATACTACTAAATACCCTGATGGGTCTTATAACATAAAGGTAGTTGCAATGCAAAGCGACGGAATTAACTCGACCACTTCTGAGACAGTTTTCTTCCAGAACTCATTAAACGGCCTCTCCAACTCACTCCAAAACCTGAAGAATAACCTGAACTCTGGGTTACAGAGCTTAAGTAACTCATTGTCTAACGCAACGGGGAAACTAAGCACGCAGATAGGTACTATTTCCCAACAGCTTACAGGGCAAATAAATGGGGTAGGGAATATAACTTACGTATCTCTTGGCATAGGGGTAATAGCATTAATAGTTGCAATAATAGCCATACTAAGGAGGAGATAATATAAGTTAAATTTTTTTTAAAAAAAATTATCTTTACTTTATTTATGGATGTAAAACAACTTTTACGTGCCCCTCTATCCTTTTATCGAACTTCTCATAAGCTATTGGGGCGTCGTCTAGTTTATATTCATGCGAGACTACGAAGCTAGGTTTAGCCCTACCGTTTATTATTAGGTCCCTTAAATACCTGTTGTACATCTTAACGTTTGTTTGGCCAGTACCTATAGTTAATCCCTTCTCAAACAGCTTTCCGAAGGAGAAAAGTATTCTCCCCTCCCTTGCATGTGGGTCTGTAGCTCCTGGGTCTGAGGGGACATAGAGACCTGGCACCCCAATCCCTCCCGTTGGCCTCACGACCTTTATTAAGGACTCCAGTACTACGTTAGGCACCTCCTTCCCCTCTTTAGCTACTGCTTGATATCCTACTGCGTCAACTCCCCTATCTACCATTTGCCCCCCGTTTTGCTTTATTATTTCCTCTACTGGATCAACCTTGCTGAAATCTATTGGGACTGCACCTATCTTCTTAGCAGTTTCAAGCCTCTCAGGGACCTTATCCACTGAAAAAACTACTGAAGCCCCCCTTAATACTGCGCTGTAAGCAGCCATTAAACCTACTGGTCCTGCGCCGAATATAGCTATGCTTTCTCCTGGCTTAAAACCTGATAGGGAAACTCCATGCCAACCTGTAGGGAAGATATCTGCAAGTAAAACGAAGTCAAGTTCATGCTCTTTCCCAGGAGGTAATATAAGGGCATTGAAATCCGCATATGGAACCCTTAAATACTCTGCCTGTCCTCCTTGATAAGGACCCATTGCAACATAGCCATAAGCTCCCCCTGCAAAGCCTGGATTGACAGTTAAACAGAAAGCAGTATATCCAGCCTCACAGTTCCTACACCTCCCACAGGCCACATTAAATGGCATTACTACTCTGTCTCCAGGTTTCAATATCCTCACAGCGTTTCCAACCTCCTCCACTATTCCTAGATTTTCATGACCGAAAATTATTCCTGGTTGAGCAGCAGTCCTCCCTTCATACATGTGTAGATCTGAGCCACATATTGCTGTTGTCGTTATCCTAACTATAGCGTCATTGGGATCCTGGATTTTCGGTTTAGGCACTTCCTCCACAGCTACTCTAAAGGGCCCTTTATATACTACTGCCTTCATGGTATTCCCTATATTATTATATTTTCTATATATTTAAGCTTTATATTTCAGATTAGAGAATAATTTAAATTAAATAAATATATTATTATTATCAAAATCAGTAAAAGTTTTACATTCGAATAAAAACGAAAATGGAAAATTGTTTTGCCAGAGGCTAAAAATAATCAATATTTAACTTGGATTAATTGAAAGTGTTTAAGTCCTCAGCTAATTACTAGAATTTAATTTTCTATTGATTAATTTGAAAAATTTTTAATGACTTACGTAATTAATCGAGTTTAATTTACAGCTCTACTAGGAAAATTTTTAGAGTATTAATTCATATTTATACTTAAAAATTTTCTAGGATTTAGGTAATAAGGCTCACACGCCATTGACACACTTTATTATTCCCTTGACTGTGTCATCAGATATGCTCCTTATCAATTCATCTAGGTCTAGTACCTTCTTCAATAACTTCAAGGCGTTTCCCAAGTTCACGTCGGCCCTCCAATCTATTATAGTCACTCCCTCTTCTTCCTTTAGGTCAAGAGAAATGACGGAGGTGAAACTAGACCCAACTATTTTACCATTTATGTAATAGGCCACCTCCTTTAAGCCTTTCTGGATTTTAACTATAGTGTTAGCAGTTAACATTGATATATCAGAAATAGAGCCCTGAGAGACCCTGAACTTCACTTTAGCAGATTCATCATCTATTAAGCTGAAGTCCTCAACGTTAGGAATGCACTCAACTATTTTATTTAGATCTGTTAAGAATGATATTAACTCCTCCCTATTACCCTTAATGCTGAAGCTACCTCTTATACTTACATCTACCACCCCATAACCCCCCTGCTGAGCTTATTTATTAAGTAAAGGGCAAAACCAAAGATCATCGGTTTTCCCCTATCCTCATCAGTACTCCCTTTGTAGGAACTAATGATCTGGCTTATATCCTCTAAATGCGATAAATCCCTTATTTCTCTATATGGATCACTTCCAAAGAGCCTATAATCTTGAGTTTTCGATACCTTATTTAACCCCATCCTCTTAGATATTAGATCACTCAACTTCTCTGCAGCCAACCTCCCTGTTGTGAACTTCCCCCCTATTACGGAAACTAAGTTACTTACTTCCTTGTGTTCTATTATCTTGAAGTCCCTCGTAGCCTCCCTAGCACCTTTCTCAGCCTTAATTAACGGTCTCACTGAGGCATAAGACCTTATTAACGGTGTTTTGGATAGCTCAGGAATCATCTTGCTCCCCTCATCTGTCAAGAAGTTTACGCTCTCCTCATCTACTTGAAAGTTGTCTGGATCCTCAATTATCACAGCCGTAGTCCCCATTATTGATTCACCTTCATAGGGCACTAATATATCTCCATCAGACGGTGGCCTCAGTCTGTTAATGACTCTCCTAGTCAGCCTCCTTGAGTAAACGTTCATAACTCCAGCTGCAGGCAAAACCTCTAAGTTTAGCTTAGCAAGTTTAGCTATTTTTCCTCCCCAGGGGCCAGTAGTGTTTAGGAAGACCTTAGCCCTGATTTTCCTCAAGGAGTTTGAAACCTTGTCCTCGACTAACACTTCACTAATATGATCCTTCTCTAAATTAAAACCCTTCACTTCGCTGAACTGAAGTACAACGGCCCCCTCAAGATAGGAGGAAACTGCAACACTAGCCATTAAGTCCCTGGGGAAGACCACCTTGTCTTCCACCTCTATTACCATCCTGACGTCCCTAGTTAATTTAGGTTCTTCTCTTATCGCTTCCTCCCTTTCAATTTCCTTGTAGTTAATGTTAGCTCTCTTTAGACCCTTGACGAACTCGTCGTAGTTCCTTTCATCCCTTTCACTTATTGCCACGAAATAACCTCCAGTTTCCTCAACTAAGTGAGGAGCTATTTTACTTATTATCCTGTTCTCCTGTTTACACTCTATTGCGGATTCAACATCGTTGAACACATACCTAGCTCCACTGTGAAGTAAACCGTGCATTTTACCGCTAGTCCCATTTCCTATAACGTTCCTCTCAAGCAAACATACCTTTAGTCCCCTCAAAGTTAAGTCAAGGGTGGTGAATAGTCCAGTTATCCCTCCTCCTATTACCACTACATCGAATTCCGTGCTATTCACCTTAGACCATATTCCCAAGGAACTTCCTTAGCCCAACCTAGAGCCCTTTTAACGGCTGCTTTCCAGCCGCTATATAGTCTCTCCCTTTCCTCTTCCCTCATTTTAGGCTTGAAAACCCTATCCACTTTCCAGTTAGACCTAATCTCTTCCAGGCTTTCCCAGAAACCTACTGCCAAACCAGATAAATAAGCTGCCCCCAAAGCTGTAGTCTCAAACACTATTGGCCTGTAAACCTCAACTCCAGTTATATCAGCTTGGAACTGCATGAGGAAATTACTCTTAGCAGCCCCTCCATCAACTTTTAGCCTAGGTATATTGGAGTTAGTGTCAGACTTCATTGCTTCAAGAACGTCCCTCGTTAAGTAGGCTATTGATTCAAGCGTTGCCCTCGCTATGTGTTTCCTCTCTGTCCCTCTTGTTATGCCAATTATTAAACCTCTGGCATACATATCCCAGTAGGGCGCCCCAAGACCCACGAAGGCAGGCACGAAGTAAACTCCGCCAGTACTTTCAATTGATTCTGCTAAAGGGTTAATCTCTGCCGAGACCTCTATAATTTTAAGACCGTCCCTTAACCATTGAATTGCAGCGCCCGTTATGAAGATGCTCCCCTCTAATGCGTAAAATGCCTTCCCCTCCTCTCTCGAATAATAGATTGTAGTCAGTAGATTGTTATTTGATTTAACTGCATTGTTTCCGGTGTTCATTAATATGAAGTTTCCTGTTCCATATGTTGATTTAACTTCTCCTACATCAAAACCTGCCTGACCAAAGAGTGCAGCTTGTTGATCTCCTGCATCTCCAGTAACAGGTAATTCCACTCCCAAAATTGAATTTACTTCAGGGCCAGTGTAACCGTAAACCTCTTTATCACTAGATGGCCTCTGTAATGGTAACATTTCCTCAGGTATTTTCCCCTCGATTTCCAGTAATTCCTTATCCCATTCCAGCTTCTTTATATTAAATATCATAGTCCTTGAAGCGTTACTGTAATCAATTACATGTGCCCCTTTCTTTCCAGGAGTCAAGATATCCTTTCCTTCCCTAGTTAGATTCCAAATAATCCAAGTGTCAATAGTTCCAAACAATATCTCACCCCTCTTCGCTTTCTCTCTTAATTCAGGAACATTATCGAGCAACCACCATATTTTAGTCCCTGAGAAGTATGCGTCTGGGACTAAGCCTGTCTTCTCCCTTATTACTTCCATATAGTTGTTCTTAAGGTAATCCACTTGAAGCGAAGTCCTCCTGTCTTGCCATACTATTGCATTATATACTGGAATCCCTGTCCTGTAGTCCCATAAAACAGTTGTTTCCCTTTGATTCGTAACACCTATGGAAGCTATTTCCCTAGGATCAATTTTAGTCCTCTCTATTACCTCCTTTATTACCAACTTCGTCTTCTCCCATATTTCCATTGGATCATGTTCTACCCACCCTGGCTTAGGGTAGATTTGCTTATGTTCATAATATGCTATCCCCCCCTCAACGTTTAATCCATCCTTAGTGAATATCATAGCCCTAGTTCCTGTAGTCCCTTGGTCAATAGCCAAAACGAACTTTTTTACAGACTCCATAAATTTATTACAACTATTCTAATATAAGTTTTCCCATATTCCCATTAAGGAAAAGTTTATATTTTTGTAAGGGAAAGACAAATGATAACCATGCCTTCCCCGATTTTTGCATATATTGGAGAATTCATAGGTACTATGCTATTGATATTACTTGGTGACGGTGTAGTTGCGAACACTGTATTAGCCAAGACTAAAGGTAATGCATTAGGAGCTGGTTGGATAGTTATAACTAGCGGATGGGCTGTTGGAGTAATAGTGGGGGTACAAGCGAGTATCTTTGCAAGTGGGGGAGTAATTAACCCTGCAGTTGCTATAGGATTAGCTTCACTAGGGCTCCTAAGCCCATTAAATGCTGTAGGATATATCATAGCTGAAATCTTTGGCGCTCTTGTTGGTGCAATAATAGTGTACATAGCATATCTAGACCACTTCAAGGAAACGAACGATCCAGTGTTAAAGCTTGCAGTCTTCTCTACAGTACCGCAGATAAGGAACATAGCCAAGAACTTAGTTACTGAACTAATTGGAACCTTCGTATTAATGTTGGGAGTTCTAAGTATTGTAATCCCTGTTCAGGCAACAGCAACCTCAATAATACAGTATAGGCTTCCGCCATATTTAGTTTCCCTCTTAGTTGGTTTTCTAGTATGGGGGATAGGGTTGAGCTTGGGGGGACCTACTGGATATGCGATAAATCCAGCAAGGGATTTAGGCCCTAGGATTGCTCATGCTATATTACCGATACCGGGAAAAGGGAAGTCTGACTGGGGATATGGATTAGTAGTACCTATATTTGGACCTATAATAGGAGCGTTACTGGCATCACTTGTTTGGAGTCTATATATAATGCCTGCATATTAAAGTTAACATTAAATGTATTTTTATAAAAATTTTCATTTTTCTGAAAAATTAGATATAATTAAATATTAAAATTTTAATATTTCTACCATATTACTTGTTAAAAGCACAGCCCTTAATCTAATTACAAGGCAAGAGCTAGTTCCAGTTTGTCCCATCACCATCATGTAAACCATAATCATGATTTAGAGTAAGGACTTAGCCCTTAATCATCTATTAACGCCAGTAAGTTATGAAACTCCTTCAAGCAAAATGGCGACTTATCTACAATCCTTCTTTCCTTCTTGATCAGACCTAAATTAATGTGGAAATCGTTATAGGGAATTGAAGAATGTAAAGAATTTCGTTACGAAAAACGATTTAGCCCAATAATATTAACGATAATTTCACTGTTGTACCTTATGGTCAAAGCCTTCCTTTATCTTTTTCCCCAACAGTGGGAACACTTGAAGAAATTGAAGAGAGGGACGCTATGCATTTTCTATTAACACTAAAAAGGGCGAACTACTACATGGTGATTCCAAGAGATTTCACATATCGAAATGTAGGTGTGTGTAGTACTTCTTAAGGGCGTTCTCCATTGAGCACTCCTTCCTAAAGGTCATTAAGGCCCTTAACCCTTTCTCCAGGAAACCTTCTTTATCCCCCTCAAACCTCTCATATATCTTAATTAATTTACTCTTGAACTCTCTGTAATCCTCTTCATCTATTTCCTTCGCCTTTCCCTCGTTTTCGTAAATGTTTATAAACTCCCCTAAAACCCTCCCAAATAGAAACCCGTTTACGTCGTCCTCTATAACCTCAATAGCTCCGCCGTCCATTGATGATAAGGTCAAAACTCCGTTTATTCCAGCCTTCATGTAACTGGTTCCACAAGCCTCCCACCTAGGAAACGGTGTAAAGAGCAAGAGGTCTGAGGAGCTCAGCACTACCTTGGCATCTGGCAAATCGTAATCGTAAATGTAAATAACGTTGTTAACCTTTTTCTCCAACTCATGGAACCTCTTCATAAAGCTCAGCCCCACTTTGTCGTCTGGATGGGCCTTACCCCCTAGGACGAAAACAGCATTAAGTTCCCTTCCCACCTCCTCAATAAATCTTGTAACGAAGTATGGCCTCTTGTAAAGCGTTAGCCTCCTCGCCCATGATATTATCATCGTCTCTTTGTTTAAGTTGACCGCTTTATGTGCCCTAATATAAGATTCCATTTCCCCCCTCATCTTACCTCTTACCTTTTTGAACTCCTCTATTCCTATCTCCCCCTTTCTAGCAACGACCCTCTTTATCTCTCCATGAGTCCACCTCTCTAGGTCTACCCCGTTCCTTATATACAACGTTTTCTCCCCCATACCGAAAACCCTTATGGTAGAATCCATGTGGAGTTTCGAGACGGTTATTACTTTCCCGACCCTCTTCATTATTATCTTAGTTAAACTCCCTTCTTCGCTTATTGAGTACTCTTTCTCCATGAATTCCCTTGGAACTGAAGGATGACCCCAAGGACCTGGAGTATGGATTATTAACCTGACTTTCCCCCTTTCCTTTAAGTCTAGAGCAGTCAAGCCTGAATGACTTTCCTGTAGGTCAACAAACTCGACGTTTTCCTCACCGACCCTCTCCTTTATGTAACCAGAAGCACCCTTGCCTAAGACTAAATACTTCAATAAGGTCTGGAAGTAATCATCGCTTATATAAAGTCCCTCAGAGGCTTTAACTGCGAGCTCTGGTTCCTCGACCTTAAGGTAAACGACCTTAGCTAACTCTTTACTGTAACTCAGGGGCCTAAATCTTATCTCCCCTAATAAGGAGCTCTTAACTATCAGCTCCCTCTCGGGGACTAAAACCTTATCCACTAATTTCGCGAAGTAGTCTTGAGGTCTCCTAATAACCTCTTGTTCCTTTACTTCGTAGTCAATATATCCCTTTGTGTGGAAGAGAGTTATAACTAAGTAATCCGTCCTTGTCCTCGACATCGCATAGAACTTATCCCCCTCGAGAACTCCAAGACCTCCAGCAAATATAGGTATTTCGTCCAATGCTACTTCCATCGTTACACTAACGATAACCATTATAGCCTAGTTGTTTTCACTAGAGGTTTATAAATGCTTTCACTCATAATTTTAGCCTATCCTTTAATTTTAGCCTAATGGATTGCTCCGACATTGCAAGGGAGATTTCCTCTTCAAGGTATGCAGTAGCCTTCACAGGTGCTGGCGTGAGCACTCCATCAGGGATTCCAGACTTCAGGGGAAAAGGAGGTTTATGGAAGAGGTTCTCGCCTGAGATAGCTACTAAGGAGTACTTCCTGAGTAACCCAAAGGGTTTCTGGGAGTTTTATTATGAGAGGGTAACTTCTCTTGTTAATGCATCTCCAAACACTATTCACTACTCTTTAGCTCAAATGGAGGAAAGTGGATTAATAAAGGCAATTATTACCCAAAACGTTGATGGTCTGCACAGGATGGCAGGTTCAAAGGAAGTAATAGAACTTCACGGAAACATAAGGAACTTCTACTGCTTCTCGTGCGGTTTAAACTATAGTCTAGAGCAAGTTTTGGTCAAGATAAGGGAGAGAGGTTTACCTCCCATGTGCTCCTGTGGAGGGATAATAAGGCCTGACGTAGTTCTCTTTGGAGAGAAAGTGAAGGGATTCGATAGGGCTCTTAGGGTTGCCCTGAGCTCAGACCTTTTGCTATCCCTAGGCTCTTCACTCACTGTAAGGCCTGCTAGCTTGATTCCAGAGACAGTTAAGTCCTCTGGGGGTAAGCTCATAATAGTTAACTTAGATGAAACACCATTAGATGAAATTGCTGACATCTCAATAAGGGCCAGAGTAGAAGAGGTAATGGATTGTGTCTTAAAGGAGTTAGGGTTTAGGAAATATTATTAGCTTTTAAGCACATACTATTACTGAGGAGAGATGTCAAAGGACGAGAGGAACTTGGTTTTGGTAGGTAATTTAGATGAGGCTGCTAAGAAAGCAGCTCAATGGCTTGTGAATAGAAAACCTATAAGGTCATTAAAGGACTGGGCAATATCCTTTTCACTATGGCCCCCGCATTTAACGACTAGTTGCTGTGGGGCAGAGTTCGGCGCTTTCGCAGCTTCTAGGTTTGATGCGGAGAGATACGGTATGCTCCCCTTCCATGGAGCCAGGCAGACTAATATATTAGTAATAGAGGGAACAATGACTAGGAAAATGGCGAGGGGGGTGAGGGTGGTATATGATCAGATGCCTAATCCAAAGTATGTTATTGCAATAGGGGCATGTGCATTGGAAGGAGGTATTTTCTGGAACAGCTATAATTTAGTTTTAGCCAGTGAAATAGGTATTCCAGTAGACATTTACGTACCAGGATGTCCTATAAGGCCAGAGGCAATTGCTAGGTCTTTGGTAATGCTTCAGAACAAGATAAGGAAGGGATTAGTTGAGGGGAAACCTATAATCGTAAGGTAGCAAAACTAAACATCCTAATCATGTATGGATAAAGAGGCTTAGCGCGAAACGGTTTTACTCACATCCCTCTTCTAAATAAGCGTGGTTGAGGGCTAAGCCCCCATCATGGATGATAGTAAAAATGAACAAGAGTAGGGACAAACTGTATGTCCTAACGCTTTAAACAAATTTTTAAAGCGTGGAGATAGTTAATACCTTCATGAAAGGTTTTTTATAATAGGCTGGTTAGGAAACATCCTTCAGTTAATGGTGAGGTTGAGCTGGGGGATTGCTTTAGTACCAGCTATAAAGGAGCTCAACCTCTCATATGCACAAGCGGGATTGGTCTCAGCACTCTTTTACGCTGGTTACACACTAGGTTCCCTCCCATGGGGGCATTTTATAGATTTGAAGGGCCCTAGAAAGGCCATTATGTACTCCTCCTCTCTCTTGTCCTTTTTTACTATACTCTTCTCACTTTCAAATTCCTTTTTCACAATCTCCCTATTCTCTTTCCTCTCAGGCCTCTCAGGCGGAGCTATTTTTCCATCATCGATAAAGTTAGTTTACATTATGAGCAAGGACTCTCAAATGACATCAATGATAGGCTTAATGGAGACTGCAGCGCCTTTATCTCTATTGCTCACAACAATTTTAACACCTTTAATATTTAACTGGCATTTGTTCTACTTCTCTTTGGGCTTAACTATTTCTCTCCTCCCCGTCTCTTGTTTCATTATGAAAGAAGACTACAAGAAAAAGGGGAGTTTGAACGTGAGGGGAATATTTAATAAGGATTTATCCCTCCTAGTTTTAGCTAGGTTTGGAGGGCAATGGGGTACTTACGGGACATCCACTTGGTTTTTCTCCGTCCTAGTCTTATATGCAAACATTTCCACCTCGTTTTCTGCCTTATATTTCTCGATATATGCAATAGGTCAGTTAATATCATCTATGGTCTCTGGAAAAATTTCTAGAGGGAGAGAGAAGAGGTCTTTAATTGTGTTCCTCTCCCTCTTCTCTGTCACTCTAATTGCCTTTTCCTTCTCCTATGATCTAGCGAGTAACGTATTCCTCTTCCCATTGATATCCTTCTCAATGGGTTTCTTCTCCTTCGCTTATAGACCCTCTATGGACTCTATAATAACGAAGAAAGCTGGTAGGGAGAACACTGGAAAATCCATGGGATATGCGAATGCAGTAACTCAACTGGGCACAGTAATCTCACCTTCAATAGTCGGTTTTGCTTTAGACCAGAACTTAGGTGTAACGGGAAGCATGTTAATTCTGTCTTTAGGGCCTATAATTTCATTGGTGAGTTCCCTACCAATTAGGGAGAAGGTGTCTTAGCTCCTCTAGGGAAGTTAGGGAAGCTACATGAAAACACCTTTTCCCATGTTCTCTTTAACTCCTCTTCCTTGATCATCGGGAACCCGTGGATGTAGTAAGCCTGGAGCCACACTACCAAGTCCCTTACCTCTTGGTTAACTCCCTTCCTACCTAGGAACTTAACCCACTCTACAGGATCATCACTACCAGTTATTAGCTTTAGAGCCTCCCTTATCCTTATTGCGAGACTAGGGTTTATTTCCATTAATGCGGAGGGGAACAAATTCCTCAATGTAAAGTTAATTTAAACCGCTTATATTGTAAATAGCTGGAACTCCATAGGTAATAACTTCAGTTAGACATATTGATCTTACTAAAACATTTTAGCCTTAGATCGAATTATGAAGGGTGTTTGAATACTTCAGCCACACTGCAGATGTGGGGATTAAGGTTAATGCAAGGGACCTAAAGGAACTCTTCGCCGAATCCGCTAAAGCAGTATTCAACCTAATAACTGATATCTCCAAAGTAAGGCCAGAAGAGGAATTCGTTATTGAGGAGGATGGTATAGATTTAGAAAACCTCCTTTATAGGTGGATAGAGGATCTGATTGCATTACATGATAGCAAAAACTACGTTTTCTCCAAGTTTGAAGTGATAGAACTAGACATGCAGGGGATGAGAATGAAAGCTAGAGTATACGGTGAGAAGTTCGATAGAGAGAGGCATTTACAGGGCATAGTAGTGAAGGCAATGACATATTCCCAAATGAGTATTGTAAGTACAAGTGATGGATACATGGCAACCTTTGTTGTCGATATATAGGACAAAGTCTTTGCCAATATACTTTCACTTCAATAATCCTTTTTACAATCAAGCAAGGCTTAGGCCTTAGCAGTAGTTTCACATCACTTGTAGGTTATGAAAATCCTTATAGAGGGTCATCTCTTATCCACCATTTTGAGCTTTGCCTGCATTGTGCGAAAATCATTAGGCTCTAAAAAGAACATAAAGGCATTTCCACGTTAAAAGCATTTAATCATTTATTAGAACAAATTTCACTTTTTAACTATTAATTTACTATAATTTTTTTAATTTAAGTATTACCAAAAATGGCGAAAGCTAGATGTGAGCCCTTTGGCTCTAACAGCCATATGTACAGCAAGCAATAAACCAGTAGTCCAAGCTAAGCCAAACTAAATTATAGATGAACACAAAATAAGTGAAATGAAAGCGTAGGGCAAACGGAAATGGACAGAGCTAATACTTTTGAGTTAGTTCAAAGATAAAGAGCCCTAAGTCTAGCTCAGAGAGGTAATATCTAACATCATAAATATGATAAAGTGGAAATTGTTAAGGAGGGAAGTTTGGTTAAGTATTTAACTGTTAAGAATCTTACTATATCTTCAGGTACCTATATGGTCGAATACAAGTGGGTCGCACTTTCCAATACAAGCCTTGGATCTCTCCTTGCCTCAATAAATATGAACATAACACTAATATCCTTGCCAGCAATATTCAGGGGGATTGGAGTCAACCCCTTTGCGGCCGATTCCTTTGCTTACCTAATATGGACTTTACTAGGCTATAATCTAGTGACTGCAACTCTCTTAGTTACTCTAGGTAGGCTCTCAGATATTTACGGAAGGGTTAGACTCTATAACTTGGGTTTCATAATCTTCACAATTGGGTCTATATTATTATCCCTTATAGTTGGCCAGGGAAATATTGCCGCAATTCAATTGATAGTTTACAGGCTAGTGCAAGCTGTAGGAGGGGCATTTCTATTCACTAATAGCGCTGCTATATTAACAGACGCCTTCCCCCCCAACGAAAGGGGAAGGGCTCTTGGGATAAACCAAATAACTTTCCTTGCAGGGAGCATTCTGGGCTTAATATTGGGAGGAGTTTTATCTGTTTTCGATTGGAGATTAGTCTTCCTTGTCAACGTTCCAGTAGGGGTTTTCGGCACAATATGGAGTTACCTCAAACTCAAGGAGACAGTAAAGTACGGGGGGAGAGCTAAAATTGACTATTTAGGAAACACAGTTTTCGTGGTAGGGCTGACACTATTGTTAGTCGGGATGACTTATGGCCTCTTGCCTTATGAGAGTTACCCAACAGGTTGGGAAAATCCATATGTAATAACCTCAATGATAGTTGGGACTTCCCTATTAATTATTTTTCCGTTTATTGAGAAAAGACAGGAAGATCCTATGTTCAAGATAAGTCTCTTCAAGATAAGGGACTTTTTAGCAGGAAACTTGGCAAACTTCCTTAGCTCTATAGGGAGGGGTGGAGTAACGTTCATGTTAATTATATTGCTCCAGGGGATATGGTTACCCCTTCACGGCTTCAGCTACGAGGAAGCACCTTTTTGGGCTGGAATATACATGTTACCATTCATGCTGGGGTTCAGCATTTTCGGTTCGATAAGCGGTATTCTCTCAGATAAGTACGGGCCTAGAATACTGACTGTGAGCGGTATGGTTTTAACTGGGATAGCTTTCATACTTCTAACCCTATTACCCTATAATTTCCCTTATAGTGAGTTCGCCTCTATTATCTTTCTCATGGGTGTAGGAAACGGATTATATGGCTCTCCTATAAATGCCTCGATAATGAGCAGTGTTCCTCCGGAGGATAGAGGCACTGCCTCCGGGATGAGGGCAACAATTCAGAACGTAGCCATGACTATGAGCATGGCGATATTCTTTACAATAGTAATAGCGTCCCTCTCAGATTCCCTGCCTAATGCGTTAGCTGACTCAGTAATCCAAGCAGGGGGTTCACAGCAATTAGCCTATGCCTTCAAGTCAATACCTCCTACCTCAGCGCTCTTCGCGGCTTTCCTTGGATATAATCCAGTTAGCACTATCCTAGGCTCTTTACCTCATAACATTGTAAGCCAAATAGATCCACAGACTATAAACACGTTAAGTAGCAACACTTGGTTCCCTCAGGCAATCGCTCCTTCATTTACTTCAGCTCTAGACGTTTCCTTTTACATTGGCGCTACTCTTTCCTTCTTAGCAGCGATAGCCTCTTCATTTAGCGAGAGGAGCTATGTAAGGGAGGAGAGAAGATTAAGGGTTAACGCTAAGGTAAAGAGTCAGTGATAGAAATGGAGGAGTTAAGGGTAAAGGCTTGGAATAACATGGCTATGATCATGAAGGTAGTGTTTAAGGAACAGGTTAAGATAGCAAACTCCTTTGGTCTCTCGAGCCTTGACTTCCTAATATTGAAGACACTTAAAGCTTATGGGGAGAAGTCCATGGTGGAAATTGCGAGGGAATTGATGGTGTCTAAACCTGCTGTCACTTTCTCCATAGATAAATTGGAGAAGGAGAAGCTCGTAGAGAGGAAGAGGTTTTATGGGGATAGAAGGATAACTAAGATAGCCATAACAGAAAAAGGCAAGGAAAAGCTGGAAATCGCCGAGGGAGAATTATTAAAGGCTTTGGGGAGGATAATGAGTGTTTTGACTGAAAGCGAGATCCAATGCATTTCATCAGTCTCTGAAAAAATTATGCTATATATTAAGGAGAGGAGATTAAGTTAAATGGATCCTTAGAGCTTGTTTCACGGGATTTAAAGGCGTTTAGCGACATCGTTTGGACTTAATCGAGGTAGAAGCCCTTTCATAAAATCCAACCCCTCAAAATTGTTCACTATTGTTCCTATGAAGCTAGTTCCAGTATCTTCATGGCAAAGCCTTGCATTTAATTATGCAAAATGAAAATTCTAGAGGAATATTAATCCTACCCTAAACAGCATTGACTCCTCAGGTTCAAATTACGAAGAAGACAATCTGAACTAAATTTTCAAGTAAACGAGGGCTTTCAATTACTTTTCATTAGCATTTAAGTTCTCACTAGGTTATTCCCCACTTGAACTACCATCTTTGTGATTGGCGTTTACCCCTCATAAAGGTGGAACAGAAATTCCTATTATGGATTTTTTCACTTAGAGTGAATTTTATAATTTTAGTAGGGAGTTTAGTAGTTAATATCTAAAAGGGATTAGTAGAGGGACTCCACGAATTTCCTCACTTCCTCCTCGCTTAATTTCCTAGGGTTCTCGCTATTATTAACCATTTGCGTGAGCAGGGGAACTAAATTAAGTGCTTCCTCCTTTTTTACGTAGTTGCTTAGCCTGTTATCCCCACATAATTCAGAGTAGTTCTCATTAAGGAAATCCAATGGGTTTCTCTCGAGATATTTCAGCTTTCCCTTAATGAAGTCATAATTTAACTGGATTGATTTAACTAAGGAAATGCACGAAGTAACCCCATGGGGGATGTTAAATCTCGGACCGAAAACGTAACCGAATATGTGACTTAATCCCCTGCCTGATAACTCCATTGCTCTTGAAGAGAGAAAGGATCCAATGAAGCAGTTCAACCTCTCCTCCTCATCGCCTAAATTGATAAGACACTTAATTAACTTATTATAGCCTTCTATTGCTAGTGAATCGCTCAGGGGATTAGACTTAGGGGAGTAAAGAGCTTCAATACTGTGATCTATAGCTCTTACCCCGCTCGTTCTGAGCAATCCAATAGGCGTCTCATGAGTTGCTAAAGAATCAAGTATTATTACGTTAACCCTCCTGGTCTTTGATCCCACTTTCAATCCATCTCGCGTAAACCCAGCAATTGTCGTGTTCTCAGCCCCTGAGTAAGTCGTGGGTATGGCTATGTGAAGGCCGTTAAAGGCCAGTTTAACAGAATCTATTATACTCCCACCACCTAAACTAATAACAGTATCGTAATTAACAAGCTTTTGAGCTAGTTCCCTCACTTCGTTCTCAGGTGCATGTTGCTTAGGGCCTACAACTATTTCCCCCTTCACTAAATCATTTAGTTCCTTAAGGAGATTACTATAAAGCAAACTCCTAGTCGTCACTATCGCAGCTCTCCCCTTTGAGAACTCCTTTACCTTGTAAATAACCCCCTTCCCGAAGACTATCTTGCTGTCGCAATCAAATACGTGCATTAGATATACTTCACTCAAAGAAATTAACTCTGAAAAAAGTTAACTAATCGCTCTATATTATATTAAAATTTAATGAAATTACTAAGTTTTAATTAAATTCACTTTTACTACTTATTTGTTCTCTCGAATAATAAGAAGAGGGCAAAGGAGGAGAAGGAGAAAAAGGAGTTCACGATCCACATGGTTTGGTAGCTATATAGGGATAGGAGGGAAGAGGCTATCATTGGGGCTATAACTGCGCTGAACTGCCAAGCGAAGTTTGAAAAACCAATAGCTCCCCCAATATTTTCCCTAGCAATGTCATACAAGGAGGATGAAATTGAGGACGTGATGAGGAACCTGAAGAAACCCATAGAGAGGGAAGAAGCCGTTAATACAAGGAAGTTCCTAGAGAATATAAAGGGCAAGAACAGGAAGGAGTACATGAGGGAGGAGAGAGTTAAAGACCTAATAGGGCCTACCCTAGACAGTATCTTACCTGAAAGCACGGTGGAAATAATGCCAGCAATTGCCAGAGAGGAGTAAACTAAACTGCTTTGGTAATCACTTAGTCCTAATAATATTAAGTACCTGTAGGAGTAAAGGACAAGAGTCCAATAACCTAGGAAAAAGAGGAAGCCTGAGAGAGTAAAGAGTATTATTCTCCTATTTACAACATATTTGATCTTTACCCTCTTTGCCTCGAAATTCAGCTTCTCAGGTATTAAGAGGAGCCCAGATGCCAAGGATATTGCTGACATTATGAAGTAATTGAACCTCCATCCAATGGAGAGACTTATAGAGGGTATTATTAGCCCAGTCAGAACTATTGATAAAGGCCATGATAGGCTGAAGAAGCCATAGGCGTAGTAGGCTTTTCTTTCGCTAAATGAGAGGGATATGACCTTAACTGAAGCTGGGTAAATCCAACCAGAACTAAGGCCCATTAAGAAGCTAAACGCAATTTCCTGGATTACGTTTACCGCTAGTCCAGAGGCTAGGGCAATCATAGAAAAGGAGAGGATAGAAGTGAGAAGTATTACCTTAGGGTTTATCCTGTCAGACAGTAGACCAGCTGGTATTTGGACTATAGTATAGCCCCCAAAGAATAGGGAATATATAAGTAAGTCCTCTTGGATAGTAGGCTTTAAATCAGTATATGTAGAAATTATGCTCCAAGAGAGCCTAGACATATAGGATATTATAAAGGAAGAAGAGCATATGAACAGGATTAACCATTCCCTCCTTATTTGCTATCCCATCAAAAGCTAGAACCTCTTTTTAAAAATCTTTTGAAACGTCCCAATTTAACTCAAGAAGCATTTTAAGTCTAAGGACTAGAAGGTTAAGTGTCGAAGTTAATAGCAATAACAGGAAGACCTGGGGTAGGGAAGACAACACTGCTCTTCAAGGTAATGGATTTGCTTAAAGGTGAAAGAATAAAGGTGTGCGGATTCATTTGCCCGGAGGTGAGAAGCGGAGGGAGGAGAATAGGATTCAAGATAATAGATGTAATGACAAACGAACAGTCTTGGTTAGCAAGGGAGGGGAAGGGGAATAAAATGGTGGGGAAATACTACTTAAACGAGGGGGCAGGTAAAATAGCAAAGGACGCTATTGAAAGGGCTAGGCAAGAGTGCGAAGTAATAGTAATAGACGAAATAGGACCAATGGAAATGAAAATTGAGGGGGTAAGAGAGGCTATAAACGAAGCACTCAATTCAGGGAAAGTGGTTTTGGCAGTAGTTCATAGGTCTATAAAGGGAATAGTCACATTTAGAAGGTTTGAGGTGAACTTAAATAACAGGGAACACCTCCACGAAGAGGTCTTTAAGGAGATAATGAAATTGCTCAGGCAATCTGCCTGAGGACTGTATCCTCATCAATCACGAAACTGCAGTAGTTGCACTTTAGCTTTAAAGGGCTCTCTAAGACCAAAACGAAATCAGATTGCGCCTGTGGGTCGTTATTGGTGATGCAAGTGGGGTTAACACAGGATAGCCTCTTCCTTATCCTCTTAGGCATTGCAGGCCTCCTCTTCTCCACAACATCGTAGTCCCTTACTATGTTTATCGTAGCGCTAGGGGCTATTAATTTTATTAGATCTACTTCCTCCCCCTTTAATTCCCTCTCCTCTATTTTCACGATGTCCTTCCTTCCAATCCTCTTGCTCTCAACATTCATCACTATTGCTACCCTCAATCCCTCCTTACCGGTTATCCCCAATATCTTTAACACTGCAAAGGCCCTTCCAGCAGGGATGTGGTCTATTACTGTGCCGTTCTTTATCTTGCTTACCAGAAGCTCCTTACTCACTTCACTCACCTAACATGTTTTGAAGTATTGCCATCCTTATTGGTATGCCATATTGGGCTTGCTTGAAGTACATTGCCCTAGAATCACCGTCTACTTCCCTGTCTATTTCATCCACCCTAGGTAATGGATGAAGAATTATTGAGTCTTTCTTCATCATTGACACTAGTCTTTTATCTAGCTTATAACTCCCCTTTGCTCTATTGTATTCTATTAGGTCTGGAAACCTCTCCTTTTGCAACCTAGTTACATATAAGACGTCCAGTTCTGAAATTACTTCCTGTAAGTTACTTGTCTCCTCAAAGGGGAAGTTTATTTCCTCCAGTATTTCCTTCCTTATTCTTAGTTGGGGAGGGGATATTAGGTAAACCTTTTCAGGCCTGAACTTCTTGAATATCTTTATTAAACTCACTATAGTCCTTGAATACTTTAAATCCCCTAAAAGACCAATCCTCAAACCCTCGACCCCTCCCTTAGCCTTTATTATGGTGTAAAGGTCAAGAAGAGCTTGGGTAGGGTGTTCCCCCATACCGTCTCCGGCGTTTATAACAGGTTTCTCTGCAATCTCTGATGCATATTTCGCAGCGCCCTCGTTTTTGTGCCTTACAACTATTAAATCGGAGTAGGAGTCCAGCATCTTAATTGTATCCCCAAAGGACTCCCCCTTGCTTATCGAAGAGCCTTCTGGGCTATCAAACCCTATTACATCAGCCCCCAATCTCTTAGCAGCAGTCTCGAAGCTTAGCCTAGTCCTAGTGCTAGGCTCAAAGAAGGCCAAGGCAACAATCTTACCCCTTAGCGAATTGCTATTCTTTACCTTTTCCATTTCCTGAGCCAAAGATATGATCTCCTCTATCCAGTCCCTGGTAAGGTCGTCTATGCTTATTAGGTCTCCTATTTTCATTGGGTTCTAATTTCCACTTGGATTTAAAGAGCCTTCGGTTTTCCTTTAAGGTAGGTTAAAGGCAAAAGAAGATCATCGATTATTCCATTAAACGTTTTAAACTCATAACGTTAATAAGGTATTGCGGCCGTAGTCTAGCCTGGATTAGGACGCAGGCCTCCCAAGCCTGAGATCCCGGGTTCAAATCCCGGCGGTCGCATCTTCTCACATTGAGCTAAAAGATAGTGGAGTCATCTACATGAAGATATAAATTAAACACCTCTCATCCTTTCCTCATCTACCTTCTTCAGTAATATCAAAAGGAAAAACAATGCTTTGGAGGAACTATAGTTTTGCTCACTGCTCACTATGCTCAGCAAGTTCTTAGGGGAATACGTTAAATAGAAAACTGACAATTATGGAATAACTGAGGTAAACTCGAGACTGGTTAAGGGAATTATAAAATAAGAGAGTGAATCAATGAAAGAGACTTAGGAACGCGAAATACGCAACTACGTGATCTAGTGCATTCTCTTTCTCTTGAATTATTGAAGGAATAACATAACAGAGTTTGCAGTTTAATGAGGGCGGGGCATCCCTAAAAGGGGAATTTCAATCCACTGTTCAGGGTTATGTGCAAGGACTTTCATATTTCACCTTTACTTCAGTATTTAAAAGTGGACCGCCGAATTTCCCCTTGATTGGCGGGATGATGGAGTTTACCGTTTTCCCATCTAAGCCCACCAAGGAATTCTTAAATATAAATAGTACGTTATTTGGTAAACCCTCCTTTTTCTTGAAGAGCACTTTGGCTTTTCCATATTTAGTAATAAGCTCTCCTTCACCTTCGTAATCTGAGTTATAAACTACTGCGTCCCTTTTACCATAGATTTCCTTGAATTGGCTGTTAGTGTAGTTTGGGTGGGAGGAGAAGACCAAGTATTTGGAATCACTTGACGGAATTTTAAGTTCCCAGGGCTCTGGAAAAGGTTCGAGGGAAACTTCTTCCTTTACTTCAGGGATTATCTCAACTATTTTCTCCCTCTTCAACTGCTCTATGTTTATTCCAGTAGCCTTTATTGCGTAATTTACCGCCTCCCAAGGGCTTTCGTCTATTAAAGGATGTGAGATTCCGTATTCCTTGGAAAGCAACCTCATTAGCTCAACCTCTGTAACTCCAGGTCCATTCCTAATTGGTTCGTTGTACACCAAGTAGTTGTGCCAGTAACTGTAAACTATGTCCTCCTTCTCAAGGAAAGTCTTTGCAGGGAGCAAAACGTTTGCTATTTTTGCCGTTTCGCTCCAGAAAGGGTCATGTACAACTAGGAAGACCTTTCCCTCTCTAACGTACTTCTCAATCCTGTCCCCACCTGGTAGGGTTACAACGGGGTTTGCGTTCCAGACAAAGATGAACTCCACTTCTCCACTCTCAATAGCTTCCCCAACCTCCCCCATCCCTATTACCCTGGAGGGACCTGAGACATGTAAACCCCTTAGGTAGTTGAAATCTATTCCCCAATCTGAATTTTGGTAGAAGAAGCCTCTCCTCAAACCCACTAAAGAAGGTAAGAGCGAGATCAATCCAACAGAGTGTCCACCGTTTATCGTCCTTCCTAAGGCGAAGCCTATTACTGTTAAGGGTTTATGTTCATAATATATTTTCCCTAACTCCTCTATATCGTTAAGACTTAAACCTGTTGCCCTTATTATTATATTGAAATCATACTTTTCCACCCTCTCTCTCACCTCCTCCAAATTTACAATACTGGGAGGATTCTTCTCTATTAGTACTTTCATTATACCAATTGCTAGAAATGCATCAGAACCAGGTTTCACTATATAATACTTATCGCTCTTCTTTGCAGTCTCGCTTAACCTGACATCTATGGTTACCTTATATTTTTCCCTTAATATCCTCCATCCATGTATGAAACTTATTGAGGCCTCGCTTCCCCAGAACACTACTGAGTTGAAGTTAACGAAGTCCCTTGGTAGTGCCCCTATGTTCTTGCCGTAGTGAGCCCTTATAGCCCTGTTCCCTTCTAAGCTACATATAGAGTAATCGGTCGATGAGGTCTTGAGCAGATTCCATAACCTCGCTGGGTAATACCAAGTGAGGAGCCCCTGGTTACCGTCATAGTCTATGTGTAACACCTTCTCCTTCTTAATTTCCTTAATCTTCCTCACTATTTCCCTTACCGCGTCACTTATGTTTACCTCCTTACCCTCGAAAAAAGCGTGTTTAACTCTATTGATTTCGTTCCTCTTTAAATCCATAAGCCCCCTAGAGCAAGTGAAGGAATTAATGGGGAACATTGCTAAGGGTTTATAGCTTGAATCGAAAACACAGGTGTCGTAGCAGTCCCTTGTACAGGCAACAACCATATTTATATGATTTCAAGGAAATTAAAAACCTTTTCCTCTACGCATTTATAAACTAGAGGAAGAAGATTTTAACGATGAGTTCCAGTCAAAGAAACTTAATAAGGGATACAAGGAAGAGGATGGCTACAGGATTAATAAGCGGTATATCAAGTTACTTAACAGTGGACTTGAAGTTAGCTAGAGCAATATTCATTTTGTTAATCATAATTACTTTGCCTTTTGGGATATGGTTGATAATCTCCATCCTCTACTTCCTAGGCTCCGCAGTTATCCCTAGGGACGACGATAGTGAGGAAGTTAAGGGAAGGGGTTACATTATAGATGTAAGGAGGATAATAATTGGGCTAATATCCCTAATAGTTTTTTCCGTGGGTGCTTTTTTAGTATCTGCCTCACTCTCATACCTCTTATTCCTTTATGGCACCTCAATTATAATCTACCCCTTCTCCTTCCACTTAATAGGCATACTAGGAATTGTGGTTTCAGTAATAGCGATGATAATAGGTTTAATATTAATAGCCTTCTCCGTCCTCTTTTCTAGGAGGATGTAATATCATAAACCTAATAGATGTAAGTACTTTAAAAACCCTTGTTGGTTTTGTGTTTACCAAGTGTAGTTTCCCCCTGACCAAAGAATTTTTAGTCTTAATTGGTGAGAAAGAGTAAATATTCACTTACTTCATCTTCCTAGTTAAATCCAAATACTTCTTGATTAATTCCCTGCCGGCGTCAGTTATCCTTATCAAAGTCCTAGGTCCATAACTAGTTAACCTTGTTTTAACACTTATTAGCCCCTCATCCTTTAGTATACTAAGGTGAAAATGCAGGGAGCTCTTGGGTATTTCCAAATCCCTCCTCAGATTTGAGAAGGTTATTTCATCGTTTAAATAGTATAGGGCTATCAATATTCCCAGCCTAGTGGAGTCAGCTATAGCTTTACTTTTAAGTATCCTTATTAGTTCCCCCAGCTCCTTATCCATCAGAACACCTCCAGGATAGATGATATCCCTGAATAGAGCCATATAATGGAGTAGACGTAGTCCAAGAAGTAATAATAAAACGATATAGGGAAGAGGATAACGAAGGAGGTGAAAGCTAAATAATCATATATTTTCGCCCTTAGGAATCCTCTGACAAAGGTTCTGTAGAATATATATATCATTAAAGCGTCATAGACTAAGCTAGGGGTTACATAATAAATTGAATTGTACTGATAATAATTCAGTGCTAAAATCGACAGGACTAGAGAGGAAGCTATTATCATGAAGATAAGCTGGAACCTTCCACTCCTCCTCTTCTTCCTGAGTCTAGATGCCTTCCTGAATAAGTTGTAGCTAAGGAAAAAGTAAACCAGTATTATGGAGAAAGGGATTGCAATAAAGGCTAAACTCGGCAAACTCAAGTTAAATGTATATATAATACTGTAAAATAGCCCCATGGATAGAGTTAATGAAGACCAGAGTAAGTAGTATAGCCCCATAGCCTTTCTTAATTCTCTATAAAGAATCTTCCCCGCTACCTTCCTAGTTCTCCTAATTAACTCCCTGGCATTTTTCACTAAAGAACACCGTAAAGCCTATTTAGGCTTCCTAGTTCACCGAACTTAATACCTCCCCTCTCCTTGATTATCGAGTATTTCCTTTTCAATACCTCAATAGTTAATATGGCTTCCTTCTGCTCCCCCTCAACAATAGAGGAATTAAGTAAGTCCTCTACCTTTACTGGTCCATACAGTGCCCCCTCTATCATTATATAAGCTTTGTAGTTAGGCACTTTCTTCAATATATCAAGCTCGTGGGTAGCTATTAAACCCTCCTTTCCATACTCCCTTATCATTTCAACTATAATTAACCTCCTAGCCGGGTCAACGTTTTCAAAAGGTTCATCGAGGAGAATTATCCTCGGCTTGGAGGATAGAGCAAGTGCAGTCCTAACTATTACAGATTGACCAGCGGAAAGGGAATGTAATGGCTTCCTTATTAATTCTTGCGGATTAATATTAAGTCTCTTTAAGAAATCATAAAAGACCTCCTCGTCTACTCCCTTTAATCCCACTAATAACTTTAATGTGTCCTTAACTGAAATAGCTATTTTGTAAGCCTCTGGTAAATTAGTCGAGAACTCTAGGAAACCCCTGATTTTCCTTAGCTCCATTCCATCTATGAATATCTCCCCATCATAAGGAATTAACCCTGCAATTGCTTTTATCAAGGTCGTTTTACCGGAACCATTAGGCCCAATTATCACTGCTTTTTCTTCTTTCAACATCATGTCGACGTTCTTTATCCTGAACTCGTTCCCCTCAGATCGCAAGGTTAAGCTGACATTCCTTAACTCTATCATATTGTGTATATAGGGAAAACGTTAAATTAAGGGTTAATGCCAGTTCAGTGACTGAACTAGAGATCAGGGTTTATAATCTACCCTTTGGGTAAAACACTAATGCTTCCTATATTCCCTATGCATTTATATCTCCATTTCAGTAATTCAACTTCATTAGCTAATTCCAGTATTACCCCCGCCACTTAACGGTAAAATCTAAATCTAGAATTAGGTAAACAGACGAATCATTTTTCAAGAAAGCGCTTTCACTGTATTGATTTGCATTTCATTTAATGAAAATTACTTTCAAAGCAAGTAAAGCTCAAGTATAAGGAGATTTAGGCACATCTTTCCTTAAAGGTGGTTAATAATCCACTAGCAAAATGGAAAGCTATTAGTTAATGGCTAATTCACATTTAATCTTGAATAAAGTGAGAGAATTATGTATATATATGGAGACTTTAACTGATATTTATGGTCGAAATTCTTAACTCCTTTAACTAAAAATTTAGCTTTTTAAGAGAGGGGAATTTATGGAATTGAAAAGGGGATTCAATACAAAGGCAGTACATGAAGGGGAAGTAATTGACCTGAGGTTTGGCAACGTCGTAACTCCTATATTCCAGACCTCAACCTTTGTCTTCCCTAACCCTCATCCAGAACCTTATATAGATAACACCAGGGGAGAGGCATATTTATATACAAGATGGGGGAACCCTACACTCCAGTCCTTTGAAACTAAATACTCTGCGCTTGAAGGAGCGAGATACTCCCTCTCCTTTTCCTCTGGAATGTCAGCCATTACAAGCGTTATATTATCTTACTTGAAGTCAGGAGATAAGATTCTCTCTATAAAGGAACTCTACGGTCAGACTTTCTATTTCTTCTCTAAGATTTTACCTAAATACAATGTTAAGGTAGATTTCCTGTCAACTGAGGAGATCAATTCCCTGAACTTCGATCCAAAGAATTATAAACTAATATACTTGGAATCAATCACAAACCCCACTCTGAAGGTACCGGATTTAATAGCAATAGGGAAGGTAAGCAGGGAAAGAGGTGTACCACTTATTGTGGACGCAACGTTTGCCACTCCATTTAACCAGAGACCTTTGGAATTCGGAGCTGAAGTAGTGGTTCATAGCGCTACTAAATACATTTCAGGCCACAGCGACGTTTTAATGGGAGTTACTGGTACAAACAACTTAGAGGTATTTCATAACGTAGTGAACTCTAGGAAGAATTTCGGAGGAAGCCCGGATCCACACCAGGCTTACCTAGCTCTTAGGGGATTGAAGACTCTTGGTTTAAGGATGGAAAGGCATAACAGGAATGCCCTATCTATAGCAAGGGTATTAAAGGATAGCAGGAAAGTTAAGAAGGTGTTTTACCCTGGGCTTGAGGAATTCGAGTTTCACGAGATAGCAAGGAAAGTCCTCAAGGGATATGGTGGGATGGTCTCCTTTGAGCTGAAGGACGAGGAGTGCTCAAAGAAGTTCGTGAAGTCCCTTAGGATACCCATTGTAGCTGCTAGCCTAGGAGGAGTCGAGAGCCTCGTCACTAGACCTGTAGAGACAAGTCACTCTTCAATAAGCGAAGAGGAAAGGAGGGAATTAGGGATATCAGGTTCCCTTGTTAGGTACTCAGTGGGAATAGAGGATGAAGATGACCTAATAGAGGACATAAAACAGGCCTTAGATTCTTGTTAAAGGTAAGCCTGATGGATTTCCTATTAATCTTAGCTCTAGCCCTATTAATTGACTTCGCTTTAGGGGAGATTAAACCGGTTTTCCTTCACCCAGTTTCAGTGACTTGGAGGCTCGGGAGCTTATTTAAGAGATTCGCTAGCAGGGGTTTCATATATGGCTTAATTGCATGGCTTCTAAGTGTGCTCCCCTTATTAATTTCCCTTACACTCGTTTACAGCTATTGCTCCTCATTGCCGTTCGGCTTCTTAATACAGGCAATACTGTTGAAGTCGACGTTCTCCATAAACTTACTGGATAATATAAGTGGTAAGAGCGAGGAGTGCTTGCAAAAAGGCGACCTTCAATGCCATAAATATTGGGCTCAACATTTAGTCAGGAGGGACGTTTATAAGCTGGATAGAGGGCACGTCAATTCAGCATTAGTTGAGAGCCTAGTTGAGAGCTTAGTCGACGGAATCATTTCTCCTCTATTTTACTATTTCCTATTTGGATTCCCAGGGAGCCTTTTACAAAGGCTTGCTAACACAATGGATAGTCTTTATGGATATAAATATTACTCCTCCTTTGGCACCTTCTCAGCTGGGGCTGATACGATAATGAATTTCTTACCATCAAGGGTTTCTTCTATATTTTTAGCAATTTCATTTAAGATCCTGGGGTTTGAGTTCAGTCCTAAGTTATGGGAAAGGGGGATTAGCGTTAACTCTATAGTTGTCATCTCGACAGCAGCAAATTGCTTAAACGTAATATTGGAAAAGCCCGGGGAATATAGTTACGGAAAAGGATCCCTGCCCTCTTCTCAACACGTTAGGGCAACTAGGAGTTCCGTGTTCTTATCAACTTACCTATTTATTATAGCCTCCTCTATGATTCATATAGCCCTCTTCAATTTATTACCTATCCATTAACTATAAGGAATTATAAGGTTTAAACGGAAATCATTATTTATTCTATGTCTAAACATAAATTAATTCCCTACTACTCTCTTTAACTTTTCGGGGGTTAAGGGGGCGAGAGTCCCCAGGTGAAATGAAAAATCCCTTAAGCTTTCTATAATTATAAGGAAGTTCTGTTTTTATTACTATTCCCTTCATTTATCCACCTCAGTTAGAATTTCTCAGAAGATTTTTGTCATAAAATTCTAAATCGTCTAAAGCTAACAGTAATTCAGCTATCTCTCTATTTGTTTCATCAACAAAATATCTATCATTTTGCTTCTTCACTAACCCCGCAATGTTTAGAAATTCTAGAATATAAAGCTTCTTCTTTTATTCCAGTTTTCTTTGTTATTTCTTCAATAGTTCCGTTAGTGTTTGCCACTATTACTAGAATTATTGTGTCAATTCCTCTTAGATGATCATATATAAAATCAACAATAACGCACCACCTCCTAGTAAAGTAATTGAAATATTTCTATATGTTTTAGACAAACTAGGCTGTACATTTAGCTCAAATAGTAGAAGGTATATTGTACTATAGAAGAAGAATATTATCGCTGGTACTAATAGAAGAATTTTTATAGCTAACGTCGGGCTTATCATTTCTCCCAAGTTACTGTTTTTTAAAAACCCCCTTTGTTAGGGAAGTGAAATGGGAGATAATGTGTTCGGAATGGACATAAGAAGATTCTCAGTTCTATACATAGTAATAATAATACTAAGCTTTCTAGCCAGCTTTGCCAATCTGAAAGCTCCGCTGCAGAATACTACAATTCAGACAGGTAGCGGAGGAGGGTCAGAAGGATCCTATAGCATCCCAGAACCTAAGTATATTTATAAAACGATAGCCCTAAGTCCTTCATTACAAGATTTACAATACATCAAAGCTTCTTATTCAAATCTTAAATCTCCTTACTATAACATTTCTAATACTTACATTTTGTTCAACTTCTCAGAGAGTGATAATAATATGTTAAATCTTTTGCTTAATTCGCTAAGAAAGAATGCATCAATTATAGCTCCTGGCCCATACGGTGCACTTCTTTCGATCGCCTACAGTGCTTACGTTAATATTATAAATTATAAGAATACTACATTACAGCCCTTCCCATTAAATCAAAATGATACAGAAAATTACTCAAAATGGGAAATAATAGTAAAATATGGAAAAACGCTCCAGGCTCCTAACGGCTTTCAGCCAGGATGGAGCTACCCTCCGTCAGACTATATAACAGTAAAACTCCCCAGTTTACAAAATAATTAATGAGTCTAGCGTAATCACGAGTGTAAGGCTATCGATAAGTAGTGACTCATATCTATATAACGAATATAACATAACGCAGGGTAACGTTACTTATGTTTATGAATATTATATGATGTATGTGTACGGGACGGCATATTTATACGCTAATAATAACGTGGTAAATTCTCAATATTTCTCGACAACTTTCTATTGGTATGGTGGGAGTTATGGCAATACGATTTATGGAAATGTTGTAGTACCTCCAGGTGTTTCCAAAGAAGTTTATGCTAGTTATTCCATATATACTCAGCCTGGTTTTAATGAATATACGAAACATGAAGGAAACAAAACTTACGTCTATTATGTGTACTATCCTACAGGGCCTTACATTTCAACACAGTCTTACACCTTCAACTGGTATGAGTATAACGTCACTGTCCCAATACATATCGTAGTTTACAATGGGTCTAATCCGGTGACGGAGGTTAGTAACAAAACATTCAGTTCTAGAAACTTTACAGTTTATTTCTCGTATATTACATGGAGTTCAGATCCTCAATCAAATTCTATTAGTATAGTTACTCACGATCACATACAGATATCAAATTATACAATTGAAAGAACTTGGAACGCTGGAACGATAGAAATTATTCCACAATTATACACACAATAAGATGGGAACATAATAAACTATTATTTGAAATTCAACGTTCAAGATAATACAGTACAGCGTCCTCCTTGGATATATCAAAAAATGCTTTACAATAAATACGCAGCGCTGGACTGGTACTATCTAGAACAGAACGCTACATTAGCTCATACGTTATATTCTTATGTAATGAATACGATAAACAAGACTGACTATCAATTTTGGAAATTTCAATACTTTGTCTTAGCTAGCGAATTTGTGATGTATACGTATAATACAACGTATAGTATCTTTAACAATTTGTTAGAATTAGAGAGTTTCTACGAGAACTGGAGCCTGATTAGTGCAAATATCCTAAATCTTTCAGCATGGCCCATCTAGAATACTTCAACAATTTATTAATGTTCTTTAACGTCTCTAAAATTCCGCCTATATATAATAATACAATATTCTTCAATATAAGCGGAAATTACGAAGTATATCTTGCAGATATCTACAACGCTTTAAATTGGGAAAATTGGGATAGAATTCCATTCGGGAATGAATATTACTTCTACGATCCTACGACCAATCAAACAGTTTACTTCTATCTTAATACTTCAATGCTGCCAATTCCATACATACATGAAACTCTATACTTCACGTCAGCGAATTATATACCTTATATATTCTATGCAATATTTCAATATCCGCCAGAAACACAAGAAGAGATAACGGCGATTTGGAATGGAACGGCATGGGTAAGTTAAACCTTTTTTATTTTTCGTTAAACTCCCCAGTTTACAAAGAAAGGGGTTAAGGGGGCGGAAAGCCTCGCCAGGGGATGGATAGCCCCCTTATATTTAAATACTTATTTGCCAAAATTTCTTTCAATGGCTAGGAGGGTTAAAGCGATCAGAGCTACAGTTTCGATGAAGATCGCTCTATCTGAACCCCTCCTAGTCCTCGTTAATAACTACGTTAAGGCAATACGTTTCACCCTATTTTGGTTGAAGGAA
>Ga0208314_100007_pt1 | contig 127726 bp, 131 predicted proteins | sample OSPB_Mat_host_9__FD_187144 | JGI IMG/M metagenome (GOLD analysis project Ga0208314, IMG submission 187144) | Extremophilic microbial mat communities from Yellowstone National Park, USA - OSPB_Mat_host_9_15 (SPAdes) (version 3) | ecosystem: Environmental > Aquatic > Thermal springs > Hot...
ACAAAGATTGAACTTAAATAGTAAGATGAAATCAATAGAGGGAAATCCTCCAAGGCATAACTTATTCTAAAAGGTTTCAGGAAGTATAGAGACTTTCTATGAATCACAGAGGTTTAACTGATTATCCGTTTGTCCCTACACTTTCATTTCACTCATTTTATGTTCATTCATGATCGAGCAGGGACTTAGCCCTCAACCACCTTTTAGGTGGGTCATGGGACTCCTTCGAGCCCAACGGCATTTGGCTCACATCCCCGCAATCACTCCCATTCTTTTGGGCAGAGCCCACATCTAGTGGGAGGTCATCCTTAATCAATAAAAGTTGATATAAACAAATATAAAAAGATTTCTGTTAACGCGAAAAAGGATTCAGCCCATTCTTTCACTTCTTTCTATTCACGATTAAGGAGGGCTTAATCCCTTGACTATTATTCCTTCTTAAATCTATAATTTTTGCCCTCAGAGCAATGCCACAATTCATTTCTTCTCTTCATCCTAATCTTTTTGAGTCTGCATTGGAAGGAATATTCGCATAATGAAATGCAAGTAAAGGGAATAAAAGCCCTTTAAGTTAAAAGGGATCTATCACTATAGCTGAGCATATATCCCATAACTAATTGTAAAGTGAAAGGAAAGATAAAGAATCTTCTTGGAGGAATGCTGCTAGTTTAAGGAAATTGATATATAGTTTATGAAGAGTTGAAAGTTATTGGTAAGAATTACTTTAACTTTGATTAACAAAACTTATTACTCTCTTCACATTATCACTTAGAATTTTCAACTCATCAATACTGAGCTTCATTTCATGAAAACCGTAAATATGAAGATACCATGCAGAAGTCCATATGTTATAAAAATTCCTTGACACTCTACTTGCTGCATCAAAAAGCAATTGAGAGCTCCACCTACCCTTTATCCTCACTTGCTCTATTATATCTTTCATGTTCATTTTTATTGCAATCAACTTAACTGCCTCTTCAGCTGCCTTATAATACTTCTCACTCGCCTGAACTACATCTCCACTGTTAAGTAAGCCATCAGCTTCACTTAGATACACATCAGGTGCAGTTAAAAGCTTCACAGTAGAATTCAATGCATTCCACTATAAAAGCTTGATCCGTAATTACAATTTTACCTGAAATTCCTTTTAACTTAAAGGGCTTTTATTCCCTTTACTTGCATTTCATTATGCGAATATTCCTTCCAATGCAGACTCAAAAAGATTAGGATGAAGAGAAGAAATGAATTGTGGCATTGCTCTGAGGGCAAAAATTATAGATTTAAGAAGGAATAATAGTCAAGGGATTAAGCCCTCCTTAATCGTGAATAGAAAGAAGTGAAAGAATAAAAGCAAACTCTGAAAACGATGCTTTCATTAAACTACTTTTGGATATACTATGGGCTCATCAATAAGCCTATGCAGGATAGAAGCAAACAACCATCCTAAAAACATTCACGTGATATATATTACACTATTATGGAGTTCATCCATATAGTTGGTGTTAGCTATATGCCCTGAATGATAGAGTCAAAATCCTGGTTAAAATGGAAAAGCAACTCTAAAGGCAATTATTGAGGTTTTTTCCTATCATAAAGGAGGAATTCTCTGCCCAAAGGGAAAGGGGCAGAGGCTTTAACGGCTTTCCACGTTCACGTTCCTAATTACCCTTGATGAAGTGTTAGTTAAACTAGTATTCCATCTCCGCTTTAACCAAAGTACCTAAATACTTGCCAAGTTCATGAACTATCAAAGGAAATTGAATAGGAGTACTTAAAAATCTTTCATGAGGGTTATCCACTTTGAAAGGTCAAGTTTCCCTTATTCTTTTAACTAGTAATCTTTATAAATTATCCTATAATTCTCCTAACGAACTTCTCTGCACTCTCTAAATCATAATCCCTTAGCAAGGCTATTTTGCTAGCCTCAACAGAGCCCTCAGCATGTATCATTGTTGTTAATAAGTAACCTGCCAAATTACTAGCTGCAAGTTCCTTTGCCAGCTTTAGTATTTTTATCCTCTCTTTTCCATCAACCGCCCCTTTTAAGTACTTCTCAATGTATTCTCTTTCCTCTGCATTATTCATATCCTCTTCTGAAGGCATGGTTGCTATAATTCCTCCTGCTACATCTATTAAGCTTTTAACTACGTCATGGAAGTGGTTGTTTGTATAGAGTTTACCTATATTAGTATATAATGGATTTGGGATAGCTATTTCCTCATCAATGAGTGGTACTGTGGAAGAGGCTATAGCGCTCATTATTAGTAGTTCCTTATAGTAAATAATGTTTAATAAGTCCTCCTTAATATGCCTAGCATCTTGTATTCCATTAGCCTTTGCTATTAGGCTCGCTGTACCTAAAAAGAGGTTAGCCATAGAAGCTCTATAAGAAATTGCAGTAAACCTATGATATGTTGCAAACAGATTTGCTATTAAACCTGCATACTTGTATTCTCCAGCCAAGAAAACCCTTTCCCATGGGACGAATACATTATCAAATATAGTTAACGTTTCGAGCTCAAAATCCTTTTTGCTTACTATAGAGGAGCTATTTCCTTCAACTTCATCTATAGGCCTAACAATCATCTTCAAACCTTTTGTATTCGCAGGAACACTGAAAGCTACAGAATAATCCTTATCATTTTCCGTCATAGCTCTTGTGGGGATTACTATTATTTCATCTGCAACAGCAGCCTGAGTTGTATGGGCTTTGGCCCCCTTTACAATTATTCCATCACTCCTCTTCTCAACTATCCTTACATACATATCCTTGTCCTTTTGTTCACTAGGCCTTTTGCTCCTGTCTCCTTTTACATCAGTTTGAGCCGTTGCTATTGTCAAGTCATTCTTCTTAACGTAATTAAAAAACCTCTTTAATTTTTCGTAATATGAAGTACCAAATTCCTTATCGATTTTCCTAGTCGAGATCATTAGTGCAAAGATTGCATCGCTTCCAATTGCCTGAGCAATGTTAAATATACCATTAAATAACAAAGTATGATTGTAGATCAACTTATGCCTTTCAAGGAGATCGTTTCCGTTCCTGGGCACTTTGAAGTATTTACTTACCTCATCTCCCACATCACTATCGAAGTAAACCCTATCCTTGAGGCTGTAGAGTTCGGCGAAGTGATTAGTTGCTATACTTAATATAGGGTGTTTAGACACGTCTCTTACTTTTTGACCCCTATAATAGACTTCCCTTCCATCGTTAAGCGCATTTAGATATTCATCTTTTGACCTCATATTTCTTTCAAGTAATAAAATGTAAGAACATAAAAAAAACTTTTTGTTAAAGCTCTAAGGCTTCTTTTTGCAGTAAGGGGTTCACACCTCTTGACAGACCAAAAACTTCAACGCCTTTTTGTTTAAAAACGATTTTTTATTCACATTAAAGCTCGAGGAATTCAGAAAAGCTGGTAGTAAGTTAAATGTTACTTTAACATAAAGGACAATCAACCTAAAAAGGAAAGGGATGTGGCGGGCCCGCCGGGATTCGAACCCGGGACCTACGGGTTAAGAGCCCGGCGCTCTACCTGGCTGAGCTACGGGCCCATTAGGTTTAGGTAATTGGAAGTTTTTAAGTGTTTGAAAACGGATAACACACAACCAAGTCAATATTTTCGAGTCCTTTTAAATCCTAAATATTGGAAATACTTCTATTCTTTTAGACTTCTTAATTGACCTCCAATAATCGGGAAACTCAAACTTTATATACTCCTCTGGAAGTTTACTGAAATCAATTTCTCCTTCCTCCCCCCTATTTTCTTGTTCTCTACTTACGATGATCAAGCTCATTTTTACTCACTAATATATGTATAAGCAAGATCTTATATTTAAAAGCATCACCACTTTCTTTTAAAAAATTTATACTGGAGCATCTTTTAAGTATTACAAGGAAATAGACTTTGGCGTGGATTTTAAGTCTAAAGTGAAGGGGAAGGCCTGTCCTTCATTTTGCCAGACATTAATAATAACCCTTGAGGAGTCCTAAACTTCTGGCTAAAGAAAGCAAATTCATAAATTACCTCTTTATATTTATGATATCACCTCGTCTGGGATCTTCCTTATAGAGTTCCTTCCTCCTCATTTCAAGAGGTTCAAATGGTTTCCTCATGTATTGTGCTGCATTAAATAGCTCCACTTTAAACCTCTCAGCCTCATCCCTTAATTGGCTAATCCTTTCATCGTAATTAGGATCCCTCATAACGTGATGGTCAATTATCATTGTCCTGATGCCTCCCCTAATAACTTCCTTTATGTTATTTATGCTTTTTAAAAATTCCTCGTCAGATAGCGCACTTCCAAGCAAGTAAGTGAGAGGACCTTCCAATACAATGAAATCTGGTTTCATTTTCTTCACGTAATGAAGATGTTCATCAAGTGGAATCCCTTCAACATCTGAAGTGAAGAGGAAACTCTCTCCTTTAGCTTTAATAAAGACTGGCATAACATAGCCTAGTTTTTTATCAGCGCCGTGAGGCAAAGCGTTAGAAAAGCTTATTTCAGTATTACCTAACTTAATCACCTTTCCATCGCCGTAAATTATCTTGTTTGGCTTATCCTTAATGATTTTGAGGAAGAAGGGGGCCCTCCTATACTTTTGGTTTGGGTTTATGTTTACTTCAGGGTTCTTAATCACTAGAGTCTTATCTTTGTAAATATTGTTATTTACAAACTTCCCTGGATCATGATGATCATAATGATAATGAGTGACGACTATTATATCCGCTTCAATCGCCCCCCTCTCTATCTCCTTAGCCAACTCAAGCATCCTCTCTACTTCTTTAGCATGCGGGGGTAAACCGAACCTCCTGGGAGCTAGGGAAACTGCTGGATCGATTGCTATTTTTACGTCTCCAGTGTAAACTAGAGTTGCTTGGGACCTTACCCCAAAACTCTCAAATGCTATGAGTTTTACTTCCATCGCTATTTTAATAGTCAGAACAAATTTAAGTCCCAATGGAATATAGGAGGTTTCATCCGCCTAAGAACAGGAAAAACGAGTTAATTAGAAAAGTTAAGGAGACCTTCAATATCGACTTGGAAGGAAAGGACATAGAGGTTATGGAGAACGAGAGAATAGTGTATTTAGTAGATAAACTACCAGCCTTCTTCGAAGAGCAAAACTCCCTCTATCCTACGATCTGTGGGATAATAAGGCTAGAGCTGAAGAAGGGGTTAATAGTTATAGATGAAGGCGCAGTTAAGGCTTTGAGCAAAGGAGCAGACCTATTTGCACCAGGCGTTATAGAATATAAATGTAGCGAGAGTGTGGGGGGAACGGTTTTAGCAGTTTCCTTAAGTAATTACCCTATAGCATTGCTTAAGATGTTGGTATCTTGCGAGGAGGCAAAGGGCATGAGGAAGGGGAAAATAGCTAAGAATGTACATTGCATAGGAGACGAGATATGGGCAATCTGTAAGCAATTTGGCTTTAGATTGGAGAAGATATGAGTGTTTACCCGTGGCGTAACTCTCATAAGCTAATAATGTATTTTCTTAAATTTTCCCTATTTATTGAAACTCCTATGCCAGGCTTTTCCCCTATTATTACAGAATCCCCATCAAATTCCTCAACATCTTTTTCTACAACTTCATAAGCCAATGGGTTACCCTCTACATAATAATACTCATAAGCAGGTTCAAAGAGTAAGTGGTTAGGAGTAGAAGCTATTGCTTGTAAGCTCGCTGCCCTACAAAAAGCTCCTGAAATACCTACATGGAAGGTAAGTGGAATGTTATATGAATCAGCTAGTGCCTCTATTTTCATTAGCTCAGTTATTCCCCCAACTCTAGATATATCCGGCATTGCTATATCAATAGCGCCTCTATTTATTACATCCCTCCATTGATATTTGGAGAAAAAGGTCTCAGCCCCAGCAATAGGGATGTCCAATGTCTTTGAAATCTTTTGATAACCATCTAAGTCATCAGGAGGGACTGGTTCTTCGAACCAAATGAACTCATATCTTTCAAGTAGTCTTCCAACCTTTATTGCTGTAGCTATATTATAAGCGGTATTCGCATCGGCAATCAGCTTAACTTTATAGCCAACAGTCTCCCTGATCGCTTTTATAGCCCTTTCGTCCTCTTCAAACCTCCTCCCAATCTTTATTTTAACGTACTCGAAACCTCTTTCCTCCAATTTCCTTACTTCCTCCGCCATCTCCTCTGGTTTCATTAATATAACTGAAGAAGCATATGCCTTCACCTTATCCCTGTATTTACCCCCAATTAATTTCCATACAGGTTTATTATAGTATTTCCCCTTTATATCCCACAATGCTATGTCTATTCCAGAGAGGGCCTCCACAAATATTCCTTCATAATGTCCCCTTATTCTTAGAGTGGAGAACAAATCGTTCCATATAACATCGTTGTCCAATGGATCCCTGCTTATTAGCAAAGGGGCTAGGTATTCATTTATTAAACTAGCTGAAGCTAACGTTTCCCTGGCAATGCTTTCGCCCCAGCCCTCAATGCCTTCGTCAGTCTTTATATTCACGTAAACCGAATTAAAAGAGGTGGAGATCCTAGATGAATAGGAAGAGTGCCCTCTAAAACCAGTTACTGGCCTACCTATAAATGCCCTTAATGGATATGCTTTTACCTCAGTTATTCTCATAGGAGTTATATAGTGAACTAGTTTATAAGCAAATCTATTGAGTTTAGCTGTTAAAGGTTATAATTCTTATAAGTTAGTGGCATTAACTTGCAAGTTATCTACATAGGTCTATGCTTAACACCAAGAGCTTCCTATACGATAAATTTTGAAATTAAGACCGTTAAGGTGGTGAGTGTTGAGGAGCTTAAAGTTTTAGAATATTCAAGTAACTTAAATGAGTACTTAACTTGGAAAATGAAAGAGGTTAGACTGGTAATTGGGAGTATGAATGTTGACAGAAAATTTCAACTCCTTTTTTCTCCTCTCCTTCATTCGAATTATTTGTGGCCTAGTGTAGGGCTTAGGTCTCATCCATAAACTCAATCAAGTGTAGATAATGAAACTCCTTCAAAGCTTATGCATTTCCTCATAATCCTTTTTTGTGTAAGGGGAAGCATTAATGGTTATCATAGGGAATTAAGGTGAATGTGAAATTTTCGCTACGAAAAAGGATTCATTTCCCTTGAGCGTTACTTGTATTATAGATGAGTTAAATTATATAAGTAGATTATAGAATAAATTATAAACACCATATAATAAGATTGCTTATGGAGAGTGCAGAGAGGATAATTGATTTCTCCAAATGGGGAGGAGTACACTGGAAGATATTCTCGTCGCTAAGTATGGGGTATTTCATGTGGGGCGTAATAGGGACTTTAGCCCCCCTTCTATATCCTTCTACGGATTCTATATGGATCCTCATTATACCAATAATTTCCCAGCTCGTAGGCGATTTAGCTTTTTCCTATATTTCAGACGCAATGTTAGGAAGAAAGACCGTATTCTTCATTACATTACTTTGCTACGGTATTGGTTCCCTTTTAATAACTATCTCAGCACTCTTTCTAAATAGTAATCCAATAGTTATTTTAGCTGGAATAGTAATAGGTCTCCTTGGTGTTGAAGGGGAAGTCCCTGTTGCGCTTTCATATGCATCTGAGATCTTCCCGTTAAAGTATAGGGAGAAAGTATTGGTTCTCTTTCCTAACTTCGATAACATTGGTGCTTTCATAGCTTCTCTATTAGCTTTCATAGTTCTCCTAAACACTAACTCTTATACCTTAGTTTATCTGTCCTTAGGAGTATTCTCAATAATACTAATAGTCTTTACCCTAGTTATAAGGTACTTAATCCCTGAGTCAATAAGGTGGTTAATGGAGAAGGGGATGAAGGAGAAGGCTTTAAGCAACATAAAGGTTTTGCCAAATAAGGAAGAGAGGATAAAGGTTGAGAAGCTAAATAAGAGGGTATCGTTGTCTAGGAGGTTTATATTCTTAGTAGTTATAAGTGTTTCCCAATTTCTCACCTATGGATTAATGGCCTTTACAGTTGCAGATTACTATTTTTCAGGTACAGTGACGTTCTTAATTATAGCAATTGCAAACTTAGGAGCTTCAGCTGCTGGCTTCATTGCGCCTTTCCTAATTGATAAGGTGAGGATAAGGGTTTTCAGTGCCTTCTCATATATTGGAGGTGCTATAACCATGCTCCCAATACTTGCATTATTATCTAACTTCTCTTTAACGTTGTTTTATTTACTCTTGATCCTTAACATGTTCTTTAGCGAGTTCGCATGGGCTGTGAGGACAATTTTAGAACCAACCCTGATGCCAACTAAGAGAAGGGCCTTTTACATAGGCTTAGTAAGGAGTGCTAACATGATATCGTATTCACTAAGCCTTTACTTTACTTCATCAATAGACCTAACCTCTTTTGTTCTTTATAATTTAGCTCTATGGCTAATGGGGAGTGCAGGGGCTATTTATTGGTATTTAAGGGGTTACGATGTAAACTACGTGCCCATTGAGGAGACTAGCAAGTGAATTAGGACGCCAACTCTTTTTCCGTTTCCCTTTTCTTTATTATTTTGTCATATATTATCCAGTTCCTATACCATTCCTCTCCTTCCTTCTTTAGAAAACCTAATATGATTGAAGTTAGCTCTTTTGCAGTGACTTTTTCCTTGCCATCAATGTGTAACTTCCCTATAGTCATGAAAGCGATTTTCCTTGCCACTTCTATAGGGGCACCAGTCTTCAAAACACTAACTACTATCTTCTCGAAAATCAAATCCTCCTCTTTCCCAGACCTCTTGACTACTTTTAGCATAGTATTAACTTTTAATTTTAATTTAAAAGCTTTACCTTACTGTAATATTAGAACTAAAACTAATAAAAATATGAAGCTAACATGCTAACGCCAGGCCAAGGAGTGTCGTAAGCTATTACTTCACCCTTAGTGGGTTTCTCTGCACCCAATAAAATATAAAGCATCTTTAGTTCTCCCTCTGGAGAAGCGGAGATATATTCTTTGGGGTGTAAATTCCTTATGTTAATTATCTCGTCAAATCTGCCCTTCACTATTTTATCCATTAGTATCTCGTCAAATCTGCTCCTCCAAGAAGACTTGAAGTAAAACAAATCCAATCTATGAGTTGGAGATCCTGTAGCAAAGAAGAGAACTTTCTTTCCGCTAACTGCTCTCGATATGATTTCCCCCAGTTTATAGTGATGTTCAGGTGATGCAGAAGAGATTGATACTGTAACTGCTTTAACTTTCTTATTCTGAAACATGAAGAACAGGGGAATCCATGCACCGTGATCAAGTCCCCAGTCCTTAATCTTTTCAATTATTAACCCTTCATTCTCGACTTCCGAAACTATCTTGTCAACTAGCTCAACGTCATTTTGGGTTTCATAGCAATACTTGTAAAGCTCCTCTGGAAATCCAAAGTAGTCCTGTATGCACTCAAGTCTTTCTCCATCCACTATTAAGTGTTTTTCCGAATTGGAGTAGAAGTGAGGTGAGAAAATAATCAGGCTCTCCGGGTTGTATCCCTATACCTTCCCTCCTAATTCCTTCAACACTTTCTTCGAAGGAATTTCCTCTATCAATATTGTTGGAGATCCATGTGATACAAATAAGCCCATCATGATTCTATTTACTTTTTCGAAGATAAAAACCTTTCAATTTTTAAAGTGTGGGAAACTTAATTATTTTGCTGTAAGCGCCCTCCAAGATAGTATTATACCAATTAAAGCTAGGATGAATGCAAATAGAGATAAATAAGTGAAGTCAATCGTTAGATTACCCTGTATTCCTAGAAGTAGTTGCCTTATAGCTTCATTAGTATAGGAAAGAGGGTTTATATCTGACACAGGTCTTAACCAAGAGGGCATTGAGCTAGTTGGATAGAAGGAGTTGCTGGCAAAGAGGAGGGGTAGATTGAGCAAATTCATTATAGCCATTTGGGACTCCCAGCTACTTGACCTTAATGCTAACATTACGAAAAGCGAGGATAAACCGAAAGCCATTAAGAATAAAGCTAGGTAAACTCCCAGGAAATCTAAAACATTAATCCCTTGAACGTATTGCATTCCCATTAAAGTGGCAACTAACATTACTATCGAGGCTAGCACGAGGGATCTTAGGACAGATGAAATTATCTTAGCTAATACTATGCTTCCCCTGGGAATAGGTGTAGTCAGGAGCTTGTTGAGGAACCCTAACCTCCTGTCCCACACTATTGACATCCCGCTTCCCATTGCATTGAATAGCACAATGAAAGATAACATACCTGCTGCCAAAAAGGAAAAGTAATCAGATGTACCAAAAGTGGCCTTTAATACCTCACTCGCTATTTGATCCAACACTTGCTTAGGTATATTTAAACCATTAATGTTGAAGCTCGTTCCAGTAAATAATGAAGCTAAATTCATTGATTTTCCGAATAACGCTAACCAAACTACTGGTTGGATGAGAGAAATGATTAGGAGAACTGGGGTCTTATACCATTTCTTAAGTTCCCTACTTATTAAAGCCCAGAGTCCATGCAAAGGGCTTAAGTTCACTTCCTCCTTCATGATCTCGCCCTCCTCAACGTTCTCATCATCGCAAACATCTCCTCTGAACTTGCTTGCTCTTCCCTCAAGCTCTTCCCTGTATATTCCATGTATGCTTCATCTAATGTAGGCTGTGTTATTGATATCCTAGTGACATAAATCCCTACACTGTTAAGGGCTTCTAGTATCTTGGGGGCTATTTCACTGCCGTTGCTTACCTTTATCCTTAATAAGTTGTTCTCCTCCTTTATCTCTATGACCCCATCAATTCTCTTTAATATACTTAAAGCCTTAAGGGTATCCATTAATTCCAAAGTGATTATGTCTCCTTTAATGCTCTCCTTCAGCTCCCTTGGACTACCTATTTTCACTATTTTACCTTTATCAATTATTGCTATCCTATTACAATAGAAGTCTGCCTCTTCTAGATAATGAGTTGTAACGAAAATTGTCATGTTATACATTTTCTTTAAATCCATGAGATATGACCATATAGCAACTCTAGTTTGGGCATCTAAGCCTAAAGTAGGTTCGTCCAGGAAAAGGATTGAGGGCCTGTTAATTAACCCTATTGCCATCTCGAGTCTCCTCCTCATTCCACCTGAGTAGGTGGAGACCTTCCTGTTCATAGCGTTGCTTAACCCAACCATGTTTAGGAGTTCCTTAGCCCTTTCCCTGCTAATCTCCCTCTTTATGCCATACATATCAGCAATCAAAATTATGTTCTCCCATCCCGTGAGATCCTCATCTGCAGTATATTCTTGTGGAACTACTCCAATCGATTGTCTTACCTTTTTAGCTTCTCTCACTATGTCATAACCACTAACAATTGCAGTTCCTTCAGTTGGTTTAAGGAGGGTCGCAAGCATCTTTATGGCAGTTGTCTTCCCAGCTCCATTAGGACCTAAAAAGCCAAATATCTCGCCTTTCCTGACCTCAAAATTAACATGATCAACTGCCTTTACACTTCCGTAATACTTAGTTAATTCAATAGCCCTTATCGCATCATCCAACTTTTATCAACCTCTCTACCCTTTCCTTGATCTTAATTAGCCTCTCTTTATATGGCTCTATCTTAGCCCTGTCAATGTCCTCCAAGTAGAGCAAATACCCCTCTATTTCATTCAACATTTCATCTATTGTGTTAACTCTCCTAAATGGGACTAAATCCTTTGCCTCAGTTTGACCCTTATCTGTTAACTTATATCTTCCATCATCTAACCTAATAATTAATCCTTCGCTCATCATTGAATGGAGCAAAGGATATACTGATCCAGGTGAAGGTCTCCACCATCCCCATGTCATTTTCTCAATATCATTTATTAACTCAGCACCAGTTTTAGGACCCTCACTTAAAAGCCAAAGAACGAAGTATCTTAGCCTTCCTTCTCTTCCAATCCTCCTCACTACATCAAACCTCCACATTTCGATTCCGATATCGAATTCGATACAAACGACTTAAAGTCTTGGAAAGTATAGGTATTAAAATTATAAACCTTAGCCAATTCTTAAATCTTGATAAGAGAAATAGAGGTTCATTAATGGAACCCGATTAATGCTTGACATTGTAAAAATCCCTAGACCCTAAATTCAGTTATTAACTGAAGCTTACATCAATTAGCTGTTGTGGGATTAGAGGTCTATGTTTAATTCCATAAATTTCTATTTTTTATATTATTTCTACTATATAAATACTTAAACTAAAAGTAGAAAACCTAGACACCTCATTACGCAGTTTAATGCATTAAATTAATGAGTACTTAAGGGCTAATGCGTTCAAGTTTGTTCCTATACTATCACTTCAATCGTTTCCCTTTCATTCATGATGGAGTAGGGCTTAGCCCTCTACAATCCTATTAGTAGGTAATGAAAATCCTTTGAGGTTAAAGGCTTTGCTGACGCTTCCCTTTTTTTGAGCAGAGCCCGCATTAAAGGTTATCATAAGGAATTTAGGGTAAATGATGCAAGAATTTCCGTTAATATGAAATTAAGCCACGCTTTCCCCTACATTGTATAAATAAGAATTAAGCCCATCAAGTCAGAATTTCCGTTTACATCAAGTTTAAAGTTATGGAGAATAAGTTAATATAGCTCAACTTCACTTTTTGGCTAGGATTACTTCCGAGAATTTCCTTTATAAAACCCCCTCCTCGATAATTATTTATTTCTTCACAGTTATATAAATGTGATGTACTTTAAGTCACCTATTCCCATTATATTCATTGCGTCATGTGAGACAGATAACATCCAGAAGGCAATAAGGGAAATAATATTTATAACTAGAAAGGTAGGGGGGAAGAAAGCCTTCATAAATCTCATAACTGACCAACCTAGCTGGGTTGTCTTAAGGGAGGCAAGGGAGGCAATATTGGAGAACATCGATTTGTCCTTAGAAATAAGGACTTGGAATTACAATAGTGCAGAAAGGGAGATTATGATAAAGGAGTTGAGGAAACAGAAGGCAGAGGCAAAGGGTTTAATATTTTACTGCGATCAAAACAAGAGGGGGATAATAGAGGAGGTGAAGAGGGAAATTCCCAGCGAGGTTATGATGCTATTCATGAGGGATGAGTGCTCTAAAAGGGATGATAAGTGATCATAAAAGCGGATTTACATATACATAGTAACTTAAGTGATGGTAGGGACGATCCTGAAAAGATATTACGTAGAGCAAGAGAGTTAGATTTAGAAGCAATATCTATAACAGACCACGACACCTTTAGAGCTCACTTAAATGGTAGAAAGGTTGAAATACTATTAATTCCAGGGATAGAGATCACTTCAAGTAAGGGTCACATAGTAGTTCTCTGTGAAAAACCTGAAAGTAGGTTAGAAGTGTTAAAAGGCAGTGAACCTGAAGAGATAATTGAGGAGGCAGAGTCTCTCAACTGCCTTCCCTTCCCTTCTCATCCCTTTGATCCATTTAGGAAAAGCCTTGGTAAGGCATTGGATGGACTCAAGCTAAAAGCAATCGAAGTATTTAATCCAAGAGCACCTAATTTCGCTAACTCTAAAGCCCTAAAGTACTCCCAAATGAATGGGATAGCTGGTCTGGCGAATAGCGATTCCCATTTAATTAATTCCATAGGCTCTTCTTATAGTTTTATTGATGTAAATGAGCTGACAGCAGGGGAGATTATTGATGCAATTGCAAAGGGAAGGATTGTTAGAAGGATATGTAATTACCTAAGTGTAAAGGTTAAAATAGAGGCTATTAAATGGTATATTAAGAGGAGAATTTGAGGGAAATAAACGCAGAACTATGTGTAAAATGCAAAGGTTATAAGGGGTTATGTGGTTTACCAGTTTGTCCAATAATGCATAGGTTTAGATTTTCATTCTCAGCTATAAAAAAAATCAAGTCTGATCCCCTTTCACTAAACGGTTCTTCCCCACCCACAATAATTGTGGGGGAAAGGGATTACCCAAATGTGAACCTTTACATTGGCATACCCCCAGAAGTTATTGGGGAGAGGGCTAAGGAGTACGATGATCCAGTTAATTGGTGGGGTAAGAAAGGGATTGACCAAATAATATCTCTTAGGTCTTACATGTTAAACCCTTTTTTAGAGGTCAAAGCTGAAAAGCCCTTTGATTTATATAACAAGGAATTCATCTTGTCCTCAGCTTCAGTTAAACCTGTTTATGGGGAAGTAGAGCTAATGAAAAGACCTGAACCTAGGCTACTCTTTAACCCCTTTATTCCACCTAGGGGACCTTCATCTCCAGCAAGTAAAATAAGAATGGAGAACGTTTCGCTCGAGAGGAAATTGGAGAGAATCATTTTCGATGATTTAAAGGCAAACCAGGCAGTAAAGGAGCTATATAAAAGTATTGATTACTATACAATAATAAGGGCTCTGAGCGCTGGTCTTATAGGGAGTTTCAGGAGAAGGCGTTTAGTACCCACTAGATGGGCTATTACCGCGGTAGATTCCATAGTTGGAAAAATGCTTGCAGAAGAAGTAAAGAAGTTTAATGAGATATCTGAGTACCTAGTGTTATCTTCACATTATTTAGCAAACAGGTTCTACGTTATACTTTCTCCAGGGAAATTATCATTCACCTGGATAGAAATATGGCAGGAATCATCAATCTGGGCAGAGAGGGCTTCTGAGGAGACGGTGTTAGAGCTAAATGAGGATTATAAAGGAGAGTACGACTTCATGGATGGGGGGTATATGGCAGCTAGAGTAGGAGTTCTCGAGGGGTTAATTAAGATGAAGAGGCAGGCTAAAGTGATAATAATAAGGGAGATAACCAAAGACTATTATGCTCCCCTAGGAAACTGGCATATTAGAGAAACAGTGAGGAGGGCAATGAGTTGTAAACCATCAAGATTTTATAGCCTGAGGGATTCATTGGAGTACGTGAAATCAAATATGGTATTAACGACAGATATAATGAAACTTAAGAGCATACGCAATGCATTAACAGAGAAAGGCCTCGATTATTACTATAAAAAATAAATTGTTTAAGGATATTTAAACTCATGGCCATACTTGCGTTCGACATTTATGGCACTATTTTCGATGTCAGTTCAATCTCAAAGAAGCTTAAAGTCAAGGAGAGTACTTCGTTTCTCACTGAATGGAGGAGAAAGCAAATAGAGTATACGTGGCTATCAAATATATTGGGAAAATGGATTCCATTTGATGAGGTAACTAAGCTGTCTCTCAAGTACGTTTCTGAACTCTTTAGAGTGGAATTCAGGGAAGAGTTAATTAATTTATGGGACGAATTAGAGCCTTTCCCTGATTCAAAGGAGATTTCAAGATTAAAGGAGAAACATAGGTTGTTTGCGTTGACAAATGGGGTAAGGGAGAGAGTAATGAAGATGCTCGTCAATAATTCAATGGGTGAATTATTCGAGGAAGTCGTCACTGCAGAGGAAGTAAAAGAGTATAAACCCTCTAGAAGGGTATACGAACATTTCATGAGGAAAGTAAATGCAAAGGAGATATATTTAGTATCCTCTAATCCCTTTGATGTAATAGGTTCTAAAAATGCTGGGATGAAGGCTATTTACGTTAAGAGAGGCGTTTTCGATCCCATAGGTTATTCCCCAGATTTTATAGTGCAGGGATTAAATGAAATTTACAAACTTAATATATAGGAGGATTCATGAAGATCAGCAAGGAGGAGAACCTCTTAATTAAAGGGCCATGCGTAATAAGAGTACTAAGGGGCAGTGCAAAGGTTCAGGGAATTGAGGTGAATTACATGGAATTAAGTGAGGGAGAAAGCTTCACTGTATATACAGAATCTGAAGCAGAAATCGAACTCACATGCGAGGCTAATAAAATGCTTAGCCTAGGGTGGGAGGATAGAGCTAAGGAGATCTCAGAGGGAGGTGGAAAGGTAATAGTCCTGGGCTTTGTTGATTCTGGCAAGAGCTATTTCGTTAAAATGGTATCTAATATGAATAGAAAATTCCTTGTATTGGATTCAGATGTAGGGCAAAACTCCTTTTTACCTTCCTTTATTTCATTATTCAAGGAAAAGGAAGTGCTTTCCTTGAAGTTCTTCGGCGATGTCACTCCATCAGTGAATCCATCCTTACATGTTGAACAGGTAATCTCCTTATCTGATTTAAATAACCTAATTATTGATACAGACGGATGGTTAAGGGGGTTTAAGGCCATGAAGCACAAGTTTGATTTAATAGAGCTAGTAAACCCGGATTACGTAGTTGTATTCAGTGAGAAAATTAAGGATAGGTTACCTAAGAACATACATGCAAAAGTTAAAATGCTTAAGCAACTACCCCTCAGGATTGAGAAGAGTAGGGAAAGGAGGATAAGGTTTAGGGTGGAAGCATATAAGAAATACTTTAATTCTTCAAAGACGTATGTAGTAGATTCAGGTTATCTCTTTGGAAAGAGACTTTATGATTCAATTTACAGTGCTTGGGGTGAAATAGTGTCTTTTGGGGAATGCCTTGGAACTAAAATGGATGTGAAAGGAGCCCTCTTAGGAGTAGTCAAAAAGGGGAAAGTGGTGGGAGCAGGTATCATTAGGGAGGTTAAGGAAGGACAAATCCTTATATCAACTCCTTTAGAGGAATTCGACTATTTCATCCTGGGTAGAATTTACCTAGATAGTGAGTTTAGAGAGGGGAGGATAACTACTACGAAGTGTTGAACATTGGGAGTCAGGTTTTTAGCTCTTCAATTAGGCTATAACACTTTACGTAACTACTCGTTATTTTCAATCACTTCTAAATATCCTTGATTAAGTTACGTTTACATAGTATTGCCCAAAATTTTTTACTAATTACCCCCAACTTATGAAGGGCTCACGAGGAAGTAATAAAAAAGCGTGGAGGGTAAAGCTTCCCTCGACCAACTCAATGACTTAAGGGCGTGTATGATCCCTTAAGAGCCCATGGCGGAATTAGAAGCAAGGAAAAGCAAAGAGAAGTTACGCCATGGGTAAACACAAACAATACTTAACGTTAGGGGAAATTGCTTTAATAATAAGCCAAAGGTAAAAGCTGTTTTACCTCCTATCCGGTAAGACCAAAACTATTGCCTTTCAATAAGAACTCAATTAAAGTGAGTTCTTGATTTATAGATGCGAGGAAATGCCTTTATCTTGAGTTTCATAACCCATCTATCTTAAAGGCTAGCAGGTGGTTTAGGAATAAGGCTTTCTTGATTATGAGTGGAATAAAAAAACGGTTGAAATGAAAATTAAGGGAAGAACGTAGATTAAGTGCTTTATTGTATTTCTATAAGTTACTCCAACTCAAATTAGTTAAATATTCAAGGCACTTTAGGTAGCGTAACCCCCTTTTGGCCCTTGTATTTACCCATGTAAGGTTTTTCAACGGGATTTAAAGTCTTAGCGAAGACCAAATGGAGGAATCTATCTCCTGAGTGAATTTTAACTGGGAATGTACTTCCTATAACTTCTATAGTGAGTTCCCCCTCGAAACCTGCATCAACAATTGTAGGAGGAATGAAAAGCCCAAGCCTTGCGAATGTAGACCTAAGATTTACAAATGCAATCAAATCTTCCGGCAACCTTATGAATTCCCTTGTAGTTAAAAGTACGTGTTCATTTGGATTTATCACAAACTCACTCCCCTTTTCCTTAATGTAGAAATTCTCTATCAGTGAAGAACTAGTGTCTAGAATCTCCTCACTCCTCCTAAACCTCATCATCTCCTCACCTATCTTTAAATCCACCCCGTTTTCCCTTATTGTGTCTTCTCCAAGCGGTTCAATTACTAATAATTTCTTCTCAATATAATACTTTATATCCCTGTCAGCAAGTATCATAATTCACAATTTATTACTACCGTTTTTATCTTCTCGTACTCTTCTATTCAATATCTCCCAAAGCGAATACCCTTTGGGTAATTCTCTCGTACATTTTTCATTTATTTAATACTAAATCAAAAATGAAGTTTATAAAGACTTATTTTAGGAAGAGATAATAAATTATAGGGGTTTAATATGTGCAGAATGTTCGCTTACACTGGATCATCAACTAGTGAATTACATGCACTCTATAAGGCACTAAGGGAGTCAGCATTGAATGACACAAGGGCTGAATCCTTTTTCGCGTTAACAGAAATCTTTTTATATTTGGTTATATCAACTTTTATTGATTAAGGATGACCTCCCACGCCGATGTGGGCTCTGCCCAAAAGGGTGGGATTGCGGGGATGTGAGCCAAATGCCGTTGGGCTCGAGTCCCATGACCCACCTACAGTAAGTGGTTGAGGGCTAAGTCCCTGCTCGATCATGATTGAACATAAAATGATTGAAATGAAAGTGTAGGGACAAACGGGAACTACCTAATTAGGTTATATGAAGGACAAGATTAGAGACGCAATTAAGAGTATTTACTCGGAGTAGCTTTTTTCAATTTTTAACCACTTCTAATTCCCCATCGTGAATCCCTCTCGAGGGATCATAAACATTGGTCCTTAAATCGTTTGGTTAGTCAAGGGGAATACCTTTACCCCCAATTCATTATTACCCTATAATCCTCATTGAGCAAAACCCTTCACCAGTAGAGAAATCATCAATAGAAAAATGTTAAGGTAATAATATATATAAAAACGCAACTCACGTTCTAAGGCTATGTTTAAAATTAATTAATAGCCTATAAAAGTTATGGGAAAGTGTTACATCCTCGATGTTGTGAGATCGCTTTTTTCGTAAGTCAAACTAAGTCTTAGAAAGTTATGGCCAGACTTTCATGGGATTTTCGTGAGTTTCAACCACTCTTCCCCTTCACATCCCAACGTATAAGAGAGCAAAAACTCTAGGCTATAAGGGAGAGTGCATAGCAAGAACATTCTAGAACCGAATTAGTCCCTTCGAGTGGCTTTGACCGCATTTCCGCTCTTCTTCATCCCATTTGGCAAATCCAAAACGAAATTTAAGTAGAAAGGAAGCACTGCGAAATTTTATGCGATCCGTTAAAGTTTGAGTGAAGGTAAGAGTTAATGCTAATGGTAAACGCTTACGAAATAGGGGAGCTAACCATTATTGAATAGCAATCAGCCAATCTCTCGATTAACCTAGCTATTTCTATTGACGTCTTCCCAAATATATAGGTAACAGGTTCAATTCCAAAACCTCCTTGGTCTATTATACAGTCAAAGTCGTTCCCGTTTATCTTAGATATCATGTTTATTAGCTCCTCGTCTCCCCCAATCTCCCTCCGAGGCAATTTAATGCAATTTATGCCCAAAGCCCTTGCACAATGCTCAACTCTTTTATCATATCTTATATTTATAGCTGACCTGAAATTAGTCTTCTTCATGACAGTTACCAGAACTTTTGATAAATGCATGCTCCCTCCCTTTGTGGGCTTACTATGAACATAGACCCTATTTCCTATCTTCACTATTCTCCCAGGAATACCATAAACTTCCTCAGGTCTGCTTACCCCCTTCCTCGCTTCTACTAAATTTACTAACACCTCAGGAAACAATAGGTGGAAGTTCTTTGAGGACTCGAGTATTTTTATAGCCTCCTCAAGGTTCCTCAAAGGTTCGTCCAGTACGAAGTTAATGTTGGAACAAATAGTACAAGAAACGGGAATCTGAGGATATTTTTTCCTGTGAAGTGAACACAGTCTGAGTTCTCTAAGCAATGATAAATTGAAGGACATTATTTCCTTCATTATTGCTTCGTAGTCCTCCTTATCCGCAAGAAACTCAGTTCTAGATATTAATTCATCGATTTCATATTTTCTAACTCCTATTTTATTGAGCTTTGCAACTAATTCCTCCTCACTCATTTTCAAGTATTGATGTATTGCAGGTTGGGTTACTCCTAGGATTTTCGCTATCCTCATCTGCGAGTTACCTTTTCTAAATAGCCTAATGCTTATTAATGCCCTTATAGGTGGGAGGATCAAATTAGATGAAAACTCTAATGGATCCATAAGTTACTTTATTACTAGGTTATATAAGTGCTAGTGAAGCGTTATAGAGACCTTACCAGAGAAGTTTTCCTTTGTTCTTACTTCAACGTTATTAATTAAACAGGAGTGCCAACCCCATTAATTATAACTAATTATGGGTGAAAATGGGAAATTTTCCAAGGGTTGTGTTCTAAATCATTACAATATAGCGAAAGCCTCACGCCTCCTAGGTAATTCACAAAAATGGGTTTTGATCTAAAGTCTGAAGAAACTAGGGAAGGTAATTAAAAAGCTTGAATCTTGGAATTTCACGGTATTTAGTTAACGTCATATGCGACCGCCGGGATTTGAACCCGGGATCGCCGGCTTGGAAGGCCGGCGTCCTAATCCAGGCTAGACGACGGCCGCACTTTTATAGAAAAACATGCATTTATAAACTTAACTTTTAGTTAGTTGCTTGTATTAAAGTGAGTGAGTTTAGAAAATTTAATTATATTCTAATATTAATATTTAAAATTAGTGGAAATTTTAAGTATGTTTATGCCATTCTCTTTAATTCCATCCTCTTAACTTTTCCAGACTCGGTCTTTGGTATTTCGCTTACGAACTCTATCTCTCTTGGATATGCATATGCAGCAACCCTACTCTTAACTAGCTCCATAATTTCCTGTTTTAGCTTTTCGCTGGGCTCCTGCCCAGGTTTAAGCACGATGAACGCCTTAATAATTTCACCTCTAATAGGGTCTTCCTTTCCTATTACTGCCGACTCAAGAACTGAAGGGTGTTGGTTAATAACGAACTCGATTTCCTCTGGGCCTATTCTATATCCACTACTCTTAATCAGGAAATCGCCCCTACTCTTAAACCAAATATATCCATGTTCATCCTTCCATCCTAAATCCCCAGTTAACAAAAAACCCCCTCTGATTTTCTTTGCTGTTGCTTCTGGGTTCTTATAGTATTCCATCATAACTATAGGGTCTGGTAATTTGACTGCTATTTCCCCGATTTGGTTTGGGCCTAAGACATTTAACTTTTCATCTACAATCTCAATGAAATGCCCAGGGATTGCTTTCCCTAAAAGGTTACCCCCTCCCCTCTCCTCAAGTTCCCTAATGGGTAGTATTTTCGAGTTAGTGCCTGTTAACACATTTGCTTCTGTTTGGCCATAACCTACATTTAGGGGACTTCCCAAGCTTTCCCTGCACCACTTTATTAAATCATAAGTCACTACACTTCCCCCACTCACTAAAGCCCTTAACCTTAAATCATAGTCCTTGGGGTTAACTGATTTCATTATTATGTTAAGAGCAGTTGGCGGGGAAAAGAAACAAGTGGCTTTAGTTTCCTCTAGAACCTCCATTACTCTCTCAGGGTTCAACCTGCTCCCCCTATTGTAAGCTACCATCGGTTTTCCAAAGTAAAGGCTAGGGATTACCACGTCCAATATACCAGCTATCCATCCCCAGTCAGCTACTTGGGAGAAGACGTCGTTTTCTTTTGGTGCACCCTCAAAGACGAACTGATACCATGGTATATGAGCCAATATCGCAGCGTGAGAGAGCAATACACCTTTTGGTAAGCCAGTAGTCCCTGATGTATAAAGCATGTGAGCTGGTTCATTTGACTTCGTCTTAACGGTATTAAAGGTCACTGATGAACCTTTCTTTATATCATTAAATGTATAATTACCCTTATTTAGCCCAACAATCTTCTCTGCTTTAAGGTCTCTCAATATATCTTCCCTATCAGTAAAAAGTATTTTAGAACCGCTATGCTGTAGCCTGTAATTTGCGGAATCAACTCCAAATAGTGGAGTCATTGAGAGGGCTATAGCTCCTGCCTTGTAAATCCCAATTATAGCTGCAGCAGTCTCTGCCCTAGGCCCCATCATTACCCCTACTGGTTCTCCCCTTTTAACACCTAATTCAACAAGAAAATTAGCCACTTGGTTTGAAAGGCTATTCAACTCGCTGTAATTAATTTCCTCCTTATTTCCCTGGTCGTCCCTGTAAATTATTGCAGTTCCCTCTTTATTTCTAGAAATTGCTTCCCCCATATTGAAGTACTCTGGAATTTTCCACTTGAAGTTATTATAGAGTAAATCATAGTCATCAGTTCCGAAGACCCTTAAATCAATTTCAAATTTACCCTCATTTACCATAATGTAAATTTGCTTTTCTCCCATTTATACTTTTCTATAATTGCTATACAATTCGATTTATAGGTCATTAATTGAAGAATCAAAATTTATAAGTAGGACTTCTTAAAGATATAATAGAGATAATATTAAGAGTTGAAGAGAATTGGAGGTTTTTAATAATATGGAAAATGAAATAGGCTTAAGTAAGAGATTAAATTTAAGCCTAGTATGTAGCTTTAGTGTTTTTCAGAGCTGTTAACAAATGCTTTAATAGGTCAAAATTTAATGATATACATTAGATTACTTAAAAAGAAGTAGAGGGCTGAATCCTTTTTCGTTTGTAGAATTTTTTATATTCGTTAAATTATGACTTCTATGACGACTTCCAATGTGGGTTATGGCAAAAAGGATGTGTGAGCTATTTTGCCCTAGTCCCATGACTTGCTTACCTTTAGTTAAGTGGTTGCGGGCTCCTCCTTGATCGTGATGAAAATGAAATATTGAAATGAAAGCGGAGGGGCAAGCTGAAGGTAAAGACTTGCCCTTCATTTATATATATTCACCGTATTTCACGTTGAAGAGTAAAATGAAGTAGTTTGACTGAAGATCATATGAAGTCGGAGAATTATAAAGTGTATAGCTGAATCAAAGGACTCAATTCCTGAATATGAATTCCTCTTTACTATATTTCTCCTCTTTCAATCTCTCACTTAGCCTCATCTCTTCCTCACTTACCTCTCCAAACACTGGATTCTCCTTAAGGACTTCACTAAAGCAATCAATAAATGCCCTTTCAACCTCCTCAAGTTCAAACTTTCTCCCTAAGATATCCTCTAAGTTCTTTACCCTGAACTTCACGGGATCTACCCATCTCTTCAAGTTCCTAGGTGGGATTATGAGCACGTTATAGAGGCTTTCAATGTCTGAATTCAAGAGTAACGTTCCATGGAGCAAGTAATTTTCCCTGTAAAAATACCCCGAGTTTCCAGATACCTTAAAACCCCTTACTATTAAGTCAGAATTGTTTGCTATCCCTATATCTTCTTTGATTACCCTTCTTATAGAGCATATAGTTCCTTTAAGTAGGTAATCATACAAGTACTCAACCCCCTTACTATTTTTAGCCTTTACAATTATCGAGTAATTCAAGTTGCCTAAATCGTGAAAGACAGCCCCTCCCCCACTTATTCTCCTAGCAATTCTAATTCCATTGGCTTCTGCGAAACCTAAGTTAACTTCATCCTTTACCCTCGAGTTCACACCTAATATAACGCTCTTTTCATTCCTCCAAAGCCTTAAGGTAATGGAATTACAAGCCCTTAATATGGCTTCATCTAAAGCCAAGTTTGAAAACAGTTCGCCCTTCTCATGGATTAGGACCCTTAACATTGCCATTAAAAGATTTAAGTTCAAGGAAAATAAATGTGTCGTGTTAATTGAACTAAAGGTTCCAGAGGATCTATGGCCAAGGAGAAGGGATTGGAGTGGGGAAATAGTTTCACTGCAAGTAAAGGAAGGAGATATCATAAAGGAGGGGGATTTAGTTGCTGAGGTCGAGATAGAGAAGGTAGTTATAAGGTTAGAATCAGTAGTATCAGGGAAAATAACGAAGGTCTTAGTTAAGGAGGGGGAAAAGGTAAGGCCAGGTGATATAATAGCAATAATAGAGGTGAAGGGATGAAGATAAAGATAAATGCGAGGCTTAACGAGAACTTCAGGAAAGTGTCCTCTATAGTAATTAAAGAGGGAATCTCTACCGTATGCGAGGAAGCACTTTGCCCTAACATATTTGAGTGCTGGGGGGATAAAACTGCGACCTTCATGATAATGGGGAATATTTGTACTAGAGGATGTAGGTTCTGCTATGTAACTAAGGGTAAACCTGTAAATTTAGATCCCAGTGAACCTTTAAGGGTAGCAAACGCTGTTAGAGCAATGGAGCTCGATTACGTTGTAATTACGAGCGTTGATAGAGACGATTTAAAAGATGGGGGAGCTTCGCATTTCGCTGATGTTGTTAAAAAAGTGAAGGAAGTCAACCCAGGCGTATTAGTAGAGGTTTTAACGCCAGATTTCAAGGGGAATGAAGAAGCAGTAAAGCTAGTAATTGAATCAGGCGTTGATGTTTTCGCTCATAATATAGAAACCGTGAAGAGGCTTACACCAATAGTTAGAGATGCAAGAGCCTCGTATCACCAGAGCTTAAAGGTCTTAAGGAGTGCAGGAAATTATGTCATAAAGAAGTCAACGATCCTCCTAGGTCTTGGGGAGAGGATGGAGGAGGTGATAGAAGCAATGAGGGATCTGAGGGAAGTTAATGTGGATATATTAGTTTTATCTCAATACATGAGACCTAGTTTTAGGCAACTGGAGATTAAAAAATATTATAGTGAGGAGGAGTTCAGGGAACTTGAGTCAATAGCTCTGTCCATGGGATTTAAAGCGGTAGTTTCCTCTCCATTAGCTAGGACTTCTTATAGGGCAAAAGACGTTTACCTAAAGGTGAAGGGGGTTGCTAAGGGTAATAATTGATGGACCAAGAGATCCCCAACTCAACATGGCAATAGACGAGGCTATATTTTTAACTAGGGAGAAATTAGGCTATAATACATTGAGGTTATACATGTGGTTCCCTTCTGGGGTAAGCATAGGGAGATCTCAGAATATAGATGTAATTAATTTAAATAAAGTAAGGGAATTGGGGTATAAAGTGGTTAAAAGGCCTACTGGAGGGGGGGCTCTATTACATCAAGAGCTTAATGAGATAACATATAGCGTTACTTTATCAACTGAAAATCCCATAACGCGTCTAGGTCTCGAAGAGTCCTCTTCTTCTATTGCCCTTGGGATAGTTAACGCTTTAGAGGAATTAGGGATAACTGGGGAAATAAGGGGGCTAGGGGAAAATAAAAAGTATAATTTATGCTACTTGAGAAAGGGGTCAAGTGATGTTATAGTAAATGGTAAGAAAGTCTCGGGATCAGCTCAAGTGAGGTATAATAAGGCATTGCTTCAACATGGCACGCTATTGCTTAAGTTCGATCCAGAGAGGTTCGTTGATGTAATAAAGACTGAATACAGTGTAGAAGAACTCAAGGAGAAAGTTGGCGGTATATTTGATTTTTACGGAGAGATTAGCTTGAGAAAAATTATAAATTCCTTAATTAAAGGGTTTTCAAGAACATTAGGGGAAGAATACTTCATGGGGTCATTGACCGAAGAGGAGGTTGAGCTAGCTCTTAACTTGTATCATACTAAGTACGCTGGACTAAAAACTTAATTAAATCCCTCCCCAATGTGAAATCACTAAGCTTTTATTATGTCCCTGACTTTCATCTTCGTGTTATAGAAGGGGAAGTTATTGCCTAACTTAGGTAAAGCTGAAAACTAGTCCATGCGTGAGAATTGCATGGCATATGCCATCTAATAAGATAAAGCTTTTTAGCATTGCATTTAACTACAGGTATAACTTCTTAAGGGGGAAATAGTTGTTAATCAGGAAGAACCTAAAGTGAAAGAATGTGAAATATTTTCTATAATCGTAAAAAGCTTAATCTGTTTAAGCAATCGAGGTAGTTAATTGTACTTCATGATTAACTTGTGAAATATAATCCCTATATCAACTAATTTCAACGTGTCTCTTTCCCTTGGCCTTGGATGGGTTGAGAGGTAAACTCTATATTCCTCGTGATCATCCAAATTCCCAGATAGAGGTTCTCCAAAAGGGGAGAATATAATAAAGTCATCAACTTCTTTTATTATCCTTTCAACTACTTTGTCCGTTAACTTGTAGAGTTGGCATTTATTCTCTTTCCCCTTATGTAATGCCTTGTCTATAGATGCGATCCTAGCTATTAAAGGTCTATCCTATTTTTGCCCTGTTATTAATTCCATTAAAGCGTTTAATTCGTTTCTTTGGCTAAAGTAATCTAGTTCCCTTGGTTTATTTAATGGAACGTTTATTAACTCCGCTACATCCAATAACTCCTCCCCTGTTCATTCCTAGAGTCCAACACTTCCCTCCAAGAACAAACGTGGTTTTTGGGATCACTTATTGAAAACCACTCCCCTGTTCACTTTACTGAAGAGATCTAGGAGGAAAACCTTGCTTACACTCCATAAAGCTAGAATAACTAAGCCCTTCAATTCCAAGAAGGATAAGACTCAAAGTAACCTCCTCAGTTTGGACTCTATTACATTCCTAGGAACGGCACCAACAATTCCGTCAACTGGATTACCCCTCTTGAATATTTAAGATTGTGGGCAAGTTCATTACTCCGAACCTGAGGGCTATTGCCTGCTCTTCATCATAGTTTACTTTCCCAAAACCTACTTCAGGATAATCACTTGCTAATTCCTCGATGACTGGGGAAAGCAAGAAACACGGAGGACACCATTCAGCCCAAAAATCAATGACAGCTATGTCAAAGGAGTTAATGAACTTCAGGAAGTTGTTGCTGTTTAAATGATGAACTTTTCCACCTATTCCCTTTCTTTTCCCCCGTTTTCCTTATAAGTTTCCTCAACTTCTTATTCAGTATTTCGCTTACTTCTGGTTCGAAGGCCTCGTTCATTAGTTCTCCTATCCTTAATTGTTTATAAAGTTCTCATTGAGCTATTTAAGAATTAACTCTCTTATCATTTAACTTTAAAAATTTAAATAAAATATTAATAAATTTATAGAATAAATAGAATCTTTTTCGTAATCATAAAAGAGTTTTTATATTAATTTATCAATTAACTCGTGGAGAGGTCACATGAGGCTAACCAACAGTTAAAAGAGACATTATAAATATTATTGCTATTTGAAATATTACCTGGCTCCCTGAGACGTAAATATTCCTCATCCCTAACTTGTTTATCTTCTCCTTGTTTTTAGCCCCCCTCCTTATTTCCAAGAATATCCTAACTTCATTTGGCATTATTATTCCGAATCCTTGAACACTTAATATAATAACTATTATTCCAGAAGCAATAATCAATGGATTGGAGAGGTCAAATATATGGAGCCAAGTAGCAATGTAAACTCCAGCTGTTATAGCAACTGACGCAAGTGAAGGCATGAAAAGGAGCATTAAGGGAGTAAGTCTCATGATGAATTGAGCCCTCAATTGGGGTTCAAGAGATCTTAGAATTCTGCTCATTATAAGACCCATGAATAAGTCTATGCCAGTCCAAGTACCTCCAGTTATAACGTGTACGTAGTTTAGAAACGTGAAGTTCCTTGAGAGAACTGCATAGATAAGTGCTAAAATAGGTGTTAGAAATATTAATAAAGACGAAAATGTAAAGACTTTTACTTGGGGACTCGACATGACTTTCAGTATAGTAACGGAAATTTAAACCTTGTGGATAAAAGTGAAAATTTATCCCTTACAAATTTCTAGTGGGTAGTCTACCTTTATTACCCTTTCCTCGAACTCCTTTAGGAACTCCTCTCCATTAACATTAACTGCAACCTCAATATCTCCCTTGAGTTCCTTGTTAACAATGGTCTCCCCCCTTGTTAGCTCACTTGTGGTCTCCACATCTACCTTATATTTCTCCACTCTATAGAGCTGGGGTTTAAGTGAATACATAACGGCCATTGGATCATGAAGCTCTATCCTTTTATGTTTACCAAATAACTTCTCCGTAATTCTCTTGAATAGCTTTGAGCCGTCATGTGAATAGGATGAAAAGGTATTATATATATCTTCCCTCACAATGGCGTCAGGTTTGGTAGTTACGTCAAGTCCTATTGCAGTAATTTTAGCTCCAGAATTGAATACAACTTCAGCAGCCTCTGGGTCAACATATATATTGAATTCGGCAACTGGCGTAACATTACCTATTCCATAAGGTGTTAACTTAAATGCCCCACCCATTAATATTATTCTATTAATCTTCTTAGCCAATTCAGGTTCTACAAGTAATGAGAGGGCTACGTTTGTTAGGGGTGCAGTAGCAACTATGCTTACTCCTTTATTTTCCATTACTTCCTCAATTATGTATTCCACTGCCCTCTTCTCTCTTACCCTTAATTTAGGTTCAGGTAAACCTGAATCTCCAAGGCCGTCTAGGCCATGATATTCCTCTGCTGTGACCAATTCCCTTAACAGTGGTTTTCTACTCCCTTTATAGACTGGGATCTCCTTACACTTAGCTTGTTCAAGGATTTTCAGGGCATTCTTGCTTGTCTTCTCAACATCTACATTTCCTGAAACTGTTGTAACTCCTAACACTTCTATTTCTGGTGAATTTAGGGCTAACAACAAGGCTAACGCGTCATCTACCCCTACATCCAAATCAAGTATTACTTTTTCCCTCATGTATTAATGAGAAATGCTAAGAAATAAAAGCTTAACTTTGAGTTATAAGGAGAGGGTAAATGGGATTTAAACGTTTTAAAACGAAAAAATTAATCCGTGGAATTGCAAGAAATGCTTTAATTCTAATAATATTAGTCGTCATAATTGCAGGCGTGGGCTTAGGGGCTTACTTCGTAAGCATGAACCCCACTTCGGGGAAAGGTAATACTAGTAGCAACCCTTCCACTATAACCCAAACACATAACTTCGTTGTAGACGCTGCAGGAGTTAGGGGAGATCTAGGCTTCATTGACCTAGCAGCACTAGGTGCTTCAGAAGCTCAGAAGGAGTTTGGAGTCAACGTGAAGTTCGTTTCTACTCCAGATACATCTCAATTATATTCAATACTTCAAGGGCAAGCACAGAGCGGAACATACGATTTAATAATAACTGTCGGCTTTGAGTTTGCAGATGTAATAAGCCAAGTTGCATCTCAATATCCAAATCAAAAGTTTGCAATAATAGATGCTATTCCCTCTAAACCTGAACCAAATATAGAGGCAGTTTACTACGCTGCAAACGAGAGTAGCGCCTTGGCAGGGGTTATAGCTGCAGCTTACGATAAGACAGGTAAAGTTGGGATAGTTTTAGGACCTAGTGTCCCAGTTCTATATGGATTTGTGGCTGGCTTCGTTTACGGTGTCAACTGGTATGAGAACTATTCTGGAAAACACAAGAACATAACAATAAACGCTTACTTCACTACAAGTTTTAGTGATCCATCTCAAGGCACTACTGCAACTCAAACTATGGTTACAAATGGATATGACGTTATAGCCGCTTGGGCAGGTGGAACAGGACTCGGAGTGTTTGACTACGTCAAGCAATACGATTCAAACAATCCGAGTAATCCAGTTTACGTTTTGGGAGTTGACTCTGATCAAAGGTGGATACTTCCATTGTATACTCTAACAGGCCCCTTAAAGAGGGTGGACTTAACCGTTGTTTTCCTTATACAGCAAGTTCTAAACGGTACATTCAAGGGAGGAGTAATCTTAGGTGATTTGAAGAACGGTCTAGTAGGCCTCCCTAACCCAGAGACTCTAAATGAAACGTTGACTTTGGGTTTAGCTGCAAATAAGTTCAATCAAACCCAGATGAATGTCATAATATCTGAAGTAAATAGCATTTACAACTCTCCTTATTACCAGTCAATCCTAAAGAACTATGTATCTGTATTAGAACAGTTAATCCTCCAGGGAAAGGTTAGCATTCCATATCCACAGAGTAGAGACCAGTTCTTAACTTTTGCAAGGCAATACGGAGTACTAACTAACGCTTAAGGGGTCTGCCCTTGGCTCAGGAAATACTAAAGCTTCAAGGGATATACAAGACTTATAGCAATGGAGTTAAGGCGCTTGTTAATGTGGATTTAGATGTCATGCAAGGTGAAATTCATGGTCTCCTGGGGGAAAATGGCGCAGGAAAAACTACTTTAATGAAGGTAATTTATGGGATAGCAAACAAAGATAAAGGCAAGATATTCATTATGGGAAAGGAAGTTGAGATTAGGAACCCAAGAGACGCTATAAGGAATGGTATAGGTATGGTCCCCCAGCACTTCATGTTAATAAGGGACTTCACAGTTGCTGAGAACTTGGTCCTCTTCTCTGACTCCCCAATTCTGGAACCTAAATGGAGGAGCATAAAGAGGGTTAAAGAATTTATAAAGGAGATGAAGTCGTTTAACATAAATCCTGATGCCTTAATAGAAAACCTTAGCTTAGGTGAGCAACAGAGGGTTGAAATACTCAAAGTACTTCTGAGGGGGGCTTCTATAATACTTTTGGATGAACCTACCTCTGTCTTAAGTCCATTAGAGATAAGGGAACTCTTCAAGATATTGAGGGAGCTAAAGGAAAACGGGAAGTCTATTATATTTATTACTCACAAAATAGAGGAAGTAATGGAGATATGTGATAGGGTTACCGTTTTAAGGAGGGGGTTAAAGGTTGGGACTGTAAAGGTTAAGGAAATTAACCAGGAATTATTGGCAGAGATGATGATAGGAAGCAAAGTAAGCAAAGGGGTTACAAAGGGGAGGGATCCAGGGAATAAAATAATACTAGAGGTAAGGGACTTAAGGGTTAAAGGAAGAGACGGAGTTTGGAGGGTAAGAGGTCTAAACCTTAAGGTGAGGGAGGGGGAAATTTATGGCATAGCAGGTGTTGAAGGAAATGGGCAACTGGAACTAGCACAGGCAATAAGCGGAATATTACCTTATGAAGGGGAAGTAATTGTTAAAGGTAAAGATTTAATGGAGTGTGTAAAGAATGGAGAATGCAGAATAGCTTACATCCCAGATGACAGGAAATACGGGTTAGTGTTGGACTTTGATATAAGGGAGAACTGCATCCTTGGGATACAGAGGGATATGAGGAAGGGGATTTTACTGGATTACAAGAGGATAACCAATGTAGCTAGGAGCATAATGGAGAAATTTAAGGTGTATGCTAGGAATGAGAGGGTTCAAGTTAAGGCATTGTCAGGAGGAAATCAGCAAAAAGTGATAATAGGCAGGGAGTTCTTCAAGGATCCTGATATAATAGTTGCCTACCAACCTACCCACGGATTAGATATAGCCTCTACTCAGGCAGTACATGACTTACTTATAGAGAAGAGGAACGAAGGGAAATCCATTGTTTTGATTTCATCAGATATAAACGAGGTGTTTAAGTTAAGCGATAGGGTTGGGTTTATAAGTAGTGGAAGAATTATTGGAGAGGGCTTACCTCAGGAATTCACATTGGAGAAAGTAGGTTTACTATTAGGGGGAGGAATTAGTGGCTGAGACTAGGGTTCCCCAAGGGATTTACAAGGCACTCAGGTCCTTAATAATGGTAATTATAGGATTTCTAATAGCTGGAGTGATAATACAAATAGAGGGTTACTCAGCCATTCAAACTTACTCAGCCTTGATCTCTGGGTCTATAACTAGTTTTTTCTCATTTTCCACAACTCTATACCTTTCAACACCAGTGATCATGGCTGGCCTAGGTGCTTTAATTGCATTTAGAGCAGGTTTATTTAATATAGGAGTTGAAGGTCAATTGTATATAGGGGGTTTCTTTGGCTTCCTAACTGGATATTATTTATCTTTACCTACACCAATAGAACTCCTCTTAGTATTGATTTCTGGAGCTCTGGGAGGAGCTATTTGGGTTTTAATCCCCGCACTACTCAAAGCTTACAGGCAAGTAAATGAATTCGTAACAACTGTAATGCTTAACTACGTAGCCTCTTATTTGGTTTCATTCCTAACAAGCGTTTACAAGAGCCCCTCTGCTAATTCAGTTGTAACTGCCCAAGTGAACCCAAATGCCCAATTCCCACAATTAACTCCCCAAACTCCCCTTGACGTTAGTTTTATATTAGCATTGTTTTTCGTCTTTCTAACAGTAATTTTAATCAATAGGACTAGGTTTGGCTATGAATTGAAAGTCCTCGGTTCAAATCCCTATGCAGCTGAATACGCTAGGATAAATGTAAAAGAGAGGATTGTGATTACAATGCTAATAAGTGGTTCTCTAGCTGGGATAGGAGGGGCATTCTTAGTTAACGGAGCAGCCCTTGGACACTTCGACCCTACTGGCGTTCAAAATCAGGGAATTAATGGGATTACAGCCGCTTTAATAGGGCAGCTAGACCCAATAGGGACTTTCCTCTCCTCGATTTTAATAGGCATGCTAAATGCAGGAGTTCCATCAATGGAAATAGCTACTGGCATCCCGCCTCAGTTCCTCTTCTTAATAATTTCCATAATCATGATAGTAGCAGCAATACCTTCCGCCTTTTCATTGGGGGTAAAAGCAATTAAGAAGGCGAAGGGAGATGAGGGTTGAGGACCTAGTAGTTACATTATTAATACCCACTGTTAACTTCTCGATACCCTTAATGTTAGCTAGTATAGGTGAAGTTTCTTTGGAGAGAGCCGGAATAATAAACGTTGGCTTGGAAGGGGTAATGCTCATCTCCGCTTTTGTATCTGCAGTATCTACTCTCATCTTCAATAGTTTAATAATTGGAATGTTCCTGTCAATAATTATTAGTGTTTTACTGGCTTCATTTTTTTCCCTCCTAGTTTTAAAGCTAAATGCAGATCAAATACTCGTCGGTTTGGGAATGTTCATATTAGCCGAGGGAATAACTGTTATTGGATTATATGCAATATGGGGAGCGCCATATATGCCTTCTCCCGTTTCCTATACTATACCTTCAATAACTATAACTCCTCAGGAATCCTTAAGTTACTTCACTTTTCTAGCGTTAGCATTAGGTTTCCTGTTGTATTTCATTATCTTCAAGACTAAGATAGGTTTGTTAATAAGGGCAATAGGGGAAGACCCTGAAGTCGCTTATTCAACTGGGATGCCAGTATCGAGGATCCAATTCCTCCTCATAATCCTTAACTTCACATTAGGTTCCCTTGCCGGTTCCTTTATCAGCGTAGGGATAAACAGCAGGTTCGTGCCAGGCATGACTGCTGGAGATGGGTTTATAGCACTAGCAATAACTGCCTTCTCCAACTGGAACCCTTTAATAGCATTAGGAGGTTCAATACTTTTCGGCTTCACTTTAGATTTACCTCTTTGGTTACCGATAACTTTTGGGATATCCTATCCTTACCAGTTCAGCGACATGTTACCTTATATAGTAATGATAGCTGTATTAGCAGGCGTAATTAAGAAGGTTAAACCCCCTAAGAGCCTTGGGAAAACTTTCAAAAAAGATTAAACTTTATCTTTAATCCGAAATCCAATATATGTATTTCTTAAACACCTGTGAGATTTCTTTAGAGAGGATTGAATCGGCTAAAGTAATAATTGATTTGTAGTCCTCTTTGCTCAGAGTTAACCTAAATTCCCTTGCCTTTTCCCTCAATATGTCAAGTACCTTTTCCATATCGGCTTCTGAAAAACCCTTTTCTTCAATTTCTCTTATTAATCCATCAAACGCTTTGGGAGATTCGTCCATCCATTTCAAAGTAATTCCCTCAGGTAAGAAGCTGTAGACTAATGCGGATAACCTTATATAAGATAATGGGACAGTGTTTTGAGTGCTAATGAATGTGGTTTCATCTGCTATATCTTTCTGTTTTATAACTATTAATGTAAAGTTCCTCATATTTATAAATAATCTTAAAAAGTAATAAATTATAGGATTGAGATTCCAGTAACCCATGTACCCCCTTCTCCTCCCCCATTCTAATAAGTACTTTATGTATTCTTCCCCTGTTGGAAGCTCGTAATGTATTGCTCCTGTCAACACATCTTGTCCATTCTTATCGAATGGCTTACCTTTTATCGCTGATATTATTGGCATTATATATGGTGACATTATTATGTTGGGGTAAGCGAGAGTTCTGTGCTGAATTAACCCATAGAATATGTTCCTAACTTCCTCTGGTGTCTCATTTAGAGATTGTATAAACACTATCCCAGCAAATCCCTTAAATGGTATAGGAATTAAACTAATTGGGGTGTTGGGACTAAAGGAAAGGGGTGAAAAGAGGTCTGGAGAGACGGAAGGAGCGTGAATAACGGAAAAGAAGAACTTGTCTGTTTCGCTCTCATATAAATCCTCGGAATATTCTAACCCCAACCTCTCAGCTATATTCATTGCTAGTTCCCTAAAGTAAATAGGAATTGAGTACCCTAGATCTCTCCAAATTACTACTGGGGGGATAGAATGAAACCCTATTTCAGTTGTTTGGACAGCATATAACCTCTTCATGGTAGTAGACAATTGCTCGAAGTTCTTAACATTAGCCAATGCAGTCTTATGCCTCCTAGACGCCTCATTAATGTCCTTTAAGCTTCTCCTTATGAAATTAATGTAGATTTCCTCTATAACTTTACCTATGTCTTCCATGGTATATTATGGAATACTGGACTTTAAGCCTTTTTATCTTTCTACAAATTATAATTATTCTTATTTTTACTTTAGTACTCTATAGTAATACCGTTGACGAGTTCCTGAAATCAAACACTTACTGCAAAACGTTTTTAATTATCCACGTGGGATTCTATATATGGATAGTTTTTTTGCAATAGAGGTTTCAGGTTTAACTAAAGTGTATAACAATAGTTTTACTGCATTAAACGGAGTAGACTTAGAGGTTCACCAGGGGGAAGTCTTCTCCCTTTTAGGGCCTAACGGGGCGGGTAAAACTACCTTAATGAGGATTCTTACAACTCAAATAAAGCCAAGTAGTGGTGTTGCGAAGGTTTTCGGTTACGATGTTTTAACCCAAGGAAGTAAAGTGAGGGAAATAATAGGTTATGTTCCACAGGAGTTCAGTGTATGGACAGATTTAACTGCTTACGAGAACTTGAGAGTGTACTCTAGGCTGTACAACATAAATGATAAAAGGAAAATATATGAACTCTTGGATTTCATGGATCTATCAGATTTCTCAAACAAGACAGTGAAGACCTTTTCAGGTGGAATGATAAGGAGATTAGAGATAGCGTGCGCCTTGCTAACTGAACCGAAGGTTCTGTTCTTAGACGAACCTACAGTTGGTTTAGATCCAGCTGCTAGACAAAACGTTTGGAAGAGGTTGAAGGGGTTAAATGATGAGAAGGGTATAACAATTTTCTTCAATACTCACTACATGGAAGAGGCAGAGCTTTACTCTAAGAGAGTGGCTATAATAAACAAGGGGAAAGTAATTAAAGTAGGCAAAGTAGAGGAACTCAAGAAGGACCTAGGTTTTGAGGTTATTAGCTTAAGAGTTGGCAATGTGGAAAAGGCATTAGCCATACTTAACAGTTTTTCTAAGAAGGTAAGTCATAACGGGAAGGTCATTGATTTGTTTGTAAGCGATGCAGAAGCGATGATAGCTAAGGTAATAAAGGCTCTGGAAAATGAAGGGGTGGAAGTTGAGAGGGCTTCCATACATAAGCCGACCCTAGAGGAAGTATTTATATCTCAAGTTAAGAAGGAGGAAACCATTAGGGGAAAAATAAGCGAGATAAGGAATATAAGGAGGGCTGTGAGGAGGGGATAAATGGCCTTAAACTCCATAATTGCCTTTATAGAGTTAGAGATGAGGAGGTTGAGAACTAATAGGATGGAGTTATATACAAGGGTTGTACAGCCAATACTGTGGCTAGCACTTTTTGGACCAATAATTTCCCAGACGAGGGCTATAGAAATTCCTGGTGTAAACTATGAATCTTTTATAATGCCTGGGATATTAATACAATCGATAGTCTTCGTTTCAATATTTTATGGCTTAACAATAATATGGGAGAGTGAGTCAGGGATTTTAAAGAAGTTGCTAACCATCCCAATATCAAGGGAATCAATAATAATTGGAAGGTCCTCAGCTTCAATAGCAAGGGCTTTGTTTCAGATGGCTATCATAATTCCAGTCTCTTATTTAGTGGGGGTAAGGGTAGATTTAAACCCACTCTTCATCTTGCTTTCAATATTCATTGTCTTCCTCACATCTATGGGCTTTTCTTCCCTCTCAATATTTATAGCCTCCTTTATGAGGACTAGGGAGAGATTCATGGGTTTAGGGCAGGCAATTACATTGCCACTATTCTTTGCTAGTAACGCCCTCTATCCAATAAACGTAATGCCTCCAATTATTAGGGAAATAGCCTCTTTTAATCCCTTAAGTTATTCAGTTGATTCCCTCAGGGACTTACTTATCCTAGGTAATTTTAACATTTTAAATGACGTGATTTTCCTTTTACTTTTTAACTTTGCATGCATATTCCTTGCCTCAATAAGGTTCAATAAAATAGCTGAGTAGTTCAAATTTTGAACTAATTTAACCACTTAAATAATTGGCTTCCTAAGTATAGATATGGACCTCTCTCTAGAAAAATACAGGGTTATTAGGGTAATAACTAATAAATATAACATCTTTTGGGGAGTTCTTTACTCAGCTTTCTGGATATTATTAAGCGCGTTCGTATTTTCCATACAGCTCCCCAAAGGCTCATCCCCTCAAGTTTACCTATATTTCTCTGGGGGATGGTTCAGCTTCATAGCGGTCTACCTCCCAACTGCTATTAGTGTTGGGGTGCTAACTACAATGGTTTACCAGACAGGTTCTATTCCATACTTAATTAGGTTCGGGAAATTGAGTGCCTCTAGATATATAATAAGTAATTACCTTGCAATGCTAATTCCTTCCATAGTATTTTCCCTAATCTCGCTAGTTTTGACAATAATAGCTTATTTCATGAAGTACAACATAATACTAATGCCCTATAATATAGGTTTAGTCTTTCTGTCAATTATCCTTACCTCCCTATTTGTCATCTCCCTTGATTTCCTGCTCTACACTATAATGGCTAAATTTCTCGGGTTTAAGCAGGCCAACTTCATTTCCTTCTTACCTATGATGCTTATGTTTGCCCTCTTCTTTTCAAATCTATACATATCTTTCCCCAAGGCACTTTTATATATCTCCCCCATAAATGCTTGCTTGGATTTAACTCTCTACAGCTATTCAGGACAAGAGCCTAGTACAACGCTGGCATTCCCAGGATCTGAAACAGTTTCACCGCTCCTAGACGCTATTTCGATAACCGCTTGGATAGTAATTTTGACTGCAATTTCAATGCCTCTAGTCTCTAGGATATATTATAGACCAGAGGAGGAAATAAGGCAAATGTAGTATTTTTTTAAAATCTTTTATATAAATGAAAGATCATTTATAATCAATTTCACCCCAAGGTTTAGCTGGAGCCCATAAACCAGTTCTGAGGGCTGTCAACTCTAAGATCTGGGAGTGGTCAACGAAGAGGTTTACGTCCTTGCCAAAGGAGTTGACGTACCACCTGAAAACAGGTCTATCTGCTGCCTCAAATACAAATGTGTTTGAACCATATCTTTTAATTAATTCCCCCACAATGTCCTTTCTCCACTCCTTAACGTTCTCAGTTATCCCCTCAGACTCCATCATTATCTTCCAAACACCACACTTGAGATATTCATCTATATCCTTCATCATTTCATCGTAAGGCAATCCAGAAGTATTCCATTCCTCATGGGCTCCACCTGCACCCTTCACTAAAGTAACCTCAGGTTTGGGCTTAAGCCCCTCTTCCTTAACGTCTTCTACTATCCTCTCCTTTTCTTGACTTGAAATATCTATGTAACCGCTTGAGATTTCGACTATGTCAAAGCCTAAATCTTTAGCTTCTCTCAAGTACTGTGAGAAGGTATTCCTCCCTTGTGTTAGAACCTTTTCGGTGAAACCACCTGTAGAGACTAGTACTCCATTATCATGGCAAAGCGAATTTACTTGCTTGACCTTTTCCCTTGGATGCAACCTCATGGACCCACCAGAGTACTTAAATATATCTATGTATTCTCCAGCTATATTAAGTAACTCCTCCAAGTACTTTGGCGTTACAACTGTGTAATAACTCCCCCTTATCTCTGTTATCCCCTCGCTCCTTGGCTTTCCCTTTAACTCCTCTATTTTTACGAACTCAAAAGCCTTCAATTTTCATCAATATAATATAAACTTAGAGGTTATATAATTACTATAATTTGTAAACTAAATCCGAAAAAATTAACTTTAAATGCTCCTTTAAGTGTACAAAGGCAAAGAATAGAAGAATTTATTTAAGAGATGTCATTTTTCCATATTTAAGTATATTTTTAAATAAATTAGATATTTTTTGAAGAAAATATAAGGATCTGGTTAATGCTATTTTGGTGGTAGGTATAAAATCTGCCCCTTTTAAACGAATAAGGGTAATTTCATTAATAATATTAATTCTTGGTTTAAGCTTAATTGGAGGAGTTATGGCCCAGAGCTACTCAGCTGTTTACCCAAATAACTGGGCTTACTCCGAATTCATAGGGAAAGACATATTTGATGTTTCGCTTTTCTGGATATGGGAGAACATGACTTTTGAAGTAACAGAAAATTACTATAGTACTGGAAGCGATGTATTTTACACTGGGGGATACTTCACGCTAACTGGCTATACAACTGGAACCGGGGCCAATCCTACTTGGAGCGCTTGGATAACTAATACAAAGTTAATTCAGTCCCCGCAAAACAACCCTAATTTCATCAATGGAACTGTCTGGGGAGAAGCGCATAACTCCATTATAAACCAGTGGGTCAATGTAGTATTTTACGGCTCTGTAGCCCTAGCAAGTAATGGTTCAGTAGTGTATAATGGAGGAATTCTTTCTATAGAGAGTTCTCCCATAGTATTATATAGATTCCCACCAGTGGAATTCAATGAAGTTATAAGTTAGCATCAATACTCTAAAGTGATCCTTTTGAAGAGAATTTATCTTTACATCTCGCTCTTCCTAATAGTTTTCGGGCTCATCATTTCCATAATACCTGTTACGGCTTACTATTTTGGGAAGTACATAGAGTATCCTCATCATAAAATAGAGAAGGGGAGTTACTTTTATTATTTAATAAATTATGCTATACTTATTGGTTCCAGCACAACTAATTTAGGGTATAGGTTCTCTACCTTTCAAATTTACCTCAACATCACGTATTTGGGAAACGATGAGTTCCTCGTCAATTTCACTCCAGGACCTTTATTAAGGCAATACATACCAAACCTTATTGACACCCTCAATTACTCAAACTATCTTATAAAGAGTTTCGTTTCGTTTAATATAACAATGAACAGCAGTTACCTTAATCTCCACCTCTTCTTTCCAGATCCCGATTTAGGCATGCCATATTCTTTACATCAAGGTCTTGGTAAGTTACCTTCTGGAATATACTTATTCACTGAAAACGGGATTTACTGCACTGGCACTCCCCCTATATATGATGTAAACTTCACTTTACTAAAGTTCTTGGACAATCAAATTGCCAAAGCACTAGTAAGGTCAGGTAATGGAACTTTAGTGATAAATTTTCTAGAGACTAATACAGCCCCAATTGAGAGGTGGTGGGATTTCACTGTATTTTCCATAAGCCTAGCAACCCCTATTAACTTAATATTAATAGTAGCGGGAGTAGGGATACTTATATATTATTTGAGGAGGGGTTGAAGATGATGCTATACTCAAGGAACTTGGGTAAGAGGTTTAAGAACCTTTGGGCATTAAGCAATGTAAACCTAGAGTTGAGTTCAAGGAGGTTAGTTCTTTTGGGGCAAAACGGAAGCGGGAAAACTACTCTGCTCTCGATCATAACGGGTATATCCTTCCCCACAAACGGCGAGGTAAAGGTGAACGGGATAATCCCCTATAAGGAGAGAGAAGGCAGTAGAAATGATTTCCTTTTCATTCGAGAAGCCTAACTTCAACATAAAGGTTAAGGTGAAGGACATAGTAGAGACTTTGGGGGTAGGAAAGGAGTTAATTGATTTGCTCGAAGCTTCCCCTTTCCTTCAGAAGAACCTATCTGAGCTATCAAGTGGGCAACAGCAAATAGTGAACATTTTGGTCTCCTTAGCTAACTGGAGCGAAATACTAGTTCTCGATGAACCTTTCGCTAACCTAGATTTAAGGAGGGTGGGTAAGTTAGCCAGCCATTTATTAAGGGAGAAAAAGGACTTCATCGTTACTACTCACGTCCCAGAGGAGGCTGAAATGATAGGGGAGCACTTCATTGTTTTGGAAGGGGGAAATGTTGTTTGGTCTGGGTCAATAAGGGATTTAATAACTTCTGATATCTTCGAGGTCTTCATGAACGGTGAAAGTAATAGCCTGAACATTATTTACAGGTTTGGGAACATAGCGCTTGTCAAGAACAGTGAAGAGGAGCTTTACAAGTTTTTGAGGGAGGGATTGATTTACGGCTTCAGGAAGGCTGGGGTAAGGAAGTTTTATGGGGAAGCTAACTAAAGCCTACAAGTGGTACTTAAAAGGCCTCTTCACCCACCCATCAATAGAGTTGATCCTAACCCTATCAATATTCCTAGAATTCCTCATGTCCAAGAACTTACCTCTAATGTCCTTTATGATACAGTCAATTATAATACCAGTCTACTTGTTATACACTAACCTCCACATCTTTAGGCAAAGGGACTTCACTGTATTTGAAATATCCATGTTGAGGACGTGGAGGGCGATACCAGTGGCTAAAGCATTAGTGCTCCTCACATCCTCTTTACCTTTAATAGTCATTGAGACAGTATTTCTGCTTTTTGTTAACGACTCAATACATATATTAAATTTGATTATAAATATCATAAATTATTTAGTTTTTTCTCTAATAATTTCTATACTGAACGCCAGGGAGGCTGGTGTTATTGTGTTATCTATCTTTCTGCTATTAATGCCTTCAGGTTTCTCAATCCTAGTCCAAACTTATATTTCACTAAATATTAGACCTGACTTAACGATTCAGTTCCTCTCGTATTACTTTGACACTATAGTGAGCGAAGACTATTACAAACAGGGAATACTACAGAACAGTCTGAGCTATTTCCTTATGCCGATTCTAGTAATTGACCTAGTGCTTTTCTTGGTTTATTTTTTGAGCTTTTCCAGAGCAGACCTTAGGTGATTAATGAGATTTCGTTGTCCTAATAGTTCAGGAGTTTCTCAAAGATTATAACTTAAACCCACTTTAATGCCTAGCCTAGCTTGTTGAGTTAACCTTTTTTGATTTAAAGCAAATATATAATACATCTGTTTGCATCTAGCGTAACCTCCTCCTCATCCGATGGGGAAACCTCTCTTAAAGTATCATAGACAATCGTCCTTGACTATCTAAAATTAGCAGAAGAGCTTACTCCCTTATGTTGTAAAATTTGCAAAAACTTCCTAGTTTATTACAAAAAATCCTAAAACTCAACTCTTATTTTAACGTTGGAAAAAGTCCTTAACCTCAACTTTTTCTATAAAAGTATCTGTTAACTTGGGAGTCTATGTAAAGAAAAACTTCCTTATCTACTGATTGTCTTATTAATATTCATTATTTTTTATAAATCATTAACCCTTCTCACGTGACGTTATCCAAGTTGATTAAAAAGGCAATTCATGAGTAATATTAATGAGAAATTGGGATGAGATAATATTATGTTTAAGTCACTTTCCACAGGAAGGATCTTCTTCTCGAGGCTGATAAGATCTTCTCTGGGAAGAGTTTAAGGGTAAGTTGGAGTCCCTTTACATTCTAGATACTCTCTTGAGTCTCATGCTCTATCTAGCTTTAAAAAGAGTGGGTGGATGAGTTTCCTCCTTGATCGTGATGAAAATGAAATATTGTAATGAAAGTTAAGGGGCAAACGGACAAAATGAATTCAGTGGGCACCTCTCATATTGATGTACTCTATTCAAAGCACTTTAACTTTTTTCCGTGGGTTTTGTCTCCACAGTGGAGAGTAGGGAGAACGTTAGAGGAGAAAGTAGTTCTTAGACCTATCGTTAATTGAACGCCTTGCCCTTTAGAGGGGCATTCAAGCTGTTAATTAGACCTTGAATTCTTTTCTCCTTGTTAAAAACTACAATTTGCTCTTCTCCTTTTGCCTCACTGTTTCCTCTGCCTCCTCCAAAATCCTTTTGGCCTCCTCCTTGGCAGTTATTTGATTTTGCCTTTCAATAATCGGTAATTCCTCTAAGTTATTTATTATTGAAGAAATTGATTCCTCTATTTCTGGGAAATTAACATTCCATTTAGACTTGATTTCCTTTAATGCCTCAACTAGGGGTCTCATTGTGTCCAATCCCATCTTAGCAACTATGATAGTCTCAGCCCTCAAGACTATTCTCTCTAATATAATTGATAACGTCTCAAGACTTCTTCTCATTCTGATTAATTGTTCTAGCTCCTTCGTATAGGAGAGGTTTCTTACTTCGGAGGACTCCAAAGCGTTAATCTTTGACCTTAACTCGTTTATCCTGAAATCCATTCTCCTTGAAAGGTTCTCTATCCTCATCTTTGAAACCCTTATGCTGACTAAAAGGCTTGAGAGCAATTCATAAGGGTTCCTCTGCTTCCTGAAGAGCAAACCTCTCGTATTTAATTAAATACGAGAACATTAATAAGGGGTAATACTCATTTAGTCAATAAGGGGTTATTGATACTGACTCTTTCGCTACTTATTACAGTAGATCTAATATTTTATTAAAGGTTTCTTAACTCGTTTGCCCCTTAACTTTCATTACAATATTTCATTCCATTCACGATCTAGTATAACTTAGTTCTCCAATATTTACAGAATAAGGGGCTTAATCCTTTTTCATGATAATGGATTTTTTATATTCGTTTATTCTAAATTTCTATTGATAAAGGATGACCTCTCACGTTAATGTGGGCTATGCTTAATAAGGTGGGATTAAGGAGATGTGAGTGCAGTTGAGCTCAAAGGAGTCCCATGACCCACACGTGATTAGAATGAGTGTGTAGTTTAATGCTAAGTCCCTGCTTGATCATGAATGAAAACGAGTGAAATGAAAGTGGAGGGACAAACAGTAATGGGGCGGAAAACCTCTTTGAGGTGGGGGCTGAAAGCCCCTCATTTAAATATTAGCTTTTCTAAAACTATTTTTTGGTGAGTGACGTTCCTCACCAGCTTGATTGAGGGTTTAAAGGGACTGTGGGAGGGACAAATAGGATCTTCCTTTCCCCTTAAGGGACTAAATGCCATGGATGAAAGTCCTGGTGGGAGTGGTTCTCTGATCCACTCAACTGCCCACCAAGAGATGTAACTCCAAATCGATAATGGCAACGAGTAACCACCTTGAAAGGAAACCCTCACCCTTTTAGGGTGGGGAGGAAGTGAGCTTAATAGTAAGCCGGTATAGGCTTCCTAAAGCCCACTGGTACGAAACTCATATATGTACTTTTCTTTTGGGCAGAGAACACATTGAATATGAGTTATTATATAAGTTATTATTAAAAATAAATATAAAAAAACTTCTATAACATGAAAAAGGGCTGGGCTTAAGTAACACATTGGTCTATCTTTAAGGAAGAGTATTTCTCCTGATTGTCGTGTAGACTCTGCGATATAACTGAAGAGCTTCGCGACTTAGGGTAACTAGCTAATGTAGTGCCCTTCAGGTGACTTCTATAAATTCTTGTGATAGTGAGAATATCCCTAATTGGGATTTCTCTTCCCCATAACTCATTCGGGAAAACTGCAGTATTCATGGCGTAAATACGTTTATTATATAAACGTAAATCTTATAATATATGGGCTATCTTTTTTACACATGCCAATAATTAGTATAAGAATTAATGAAAAGTTAAAGAGGAAGATGAATGAGTTAAGTTACATAAACTGGAGCGAGGTAATAAGGAGAAAAATAGAGGAAGTAATAGAGGAGGAAAGGAAAAGAAAAAAGGAGGGAAAGATTATAAGAGGATAGCTGAAGCCTCCGTTAAATCACATGAATTCTTCATAAATTATGGTGGAAGGAATTCTGAAGAAGTGATAAGGGAATGGCGTGAAAGGAATTGGCAATTGTAGACGCTTCAGTAGTAATAAAATGGTTTGCTAATGAAAGCCACAGCAAGGAATCCCTGATTCTTAAGGAAGCATATGTAAAGGGATTAAAGGATTTATCAGCACCATGTATTCTCCCATTTGAGGTTTTGACTGGATTAAAATATACTTATAATCTAGGGGAAAAGGAATTGGAAGATGTAGGTAAAATCTTAGCTGATTTTCAGATAACTCTCTACGGATTCGAGGATATACTCAGTGAAACAGTTTCACTGTCGTTCAAATATGGTATAACTATATATGATGCGTCATATATAGCATTAGGTAAGGTTTTAGGAGATGAAGTATATACTGCTGATGAAAGGCTTCTCAGAAAAGTGAGAGAGCTACCTTATGTAATTCACGTAAAGGACTTTCAGCCTAAGTGAATTTAAGATATTAAAGTTAAACTAAATTTAATTATAGATATACTAACTGATGTAATTTCACCTCATATATCTAACTTGAAATAGTATATGGTAAATTAATGGCTATAAAAGTTCAAGGAGTGGAGCTTTGGAGTCCAGGACTCAATTGACAATAGCAAGTGTTTAATTATTATGAGGATTTTCCCAGCATTTCACTGAGTAAAAACAGCCTTTGAATATTTCCCTGCCTTCACTTTTCCCAAAGTTTAAATCTAAAGTGAAAATAGCAAATAATATCTCAAAGAAGTTTCAAACTAAGGTTCAGGTTTAACTAAAGCAGTATTTCCTACCCTTCCACACATAGCATTTCCTCCTCCCATAGACAAGGAGGACTGTGAAAGCGAAGAAGATAGATATTGTGGAGAAAACAGATGGGAGTATGGATTTAGGCAGATATTTCCTAGACCTCCATAAGTTCTTAACAGTCCAAAAAAAGAAAGGGGTAAGGAATAGAGTGTTAATAGTCAGGAGGAAACAGAGTAGGGAAATGAGAAAGAAGGAAGTTAAGCCAATTAGAATTAAAATAGTGAGAATTGATTGAGACTTAACGGTTAATACTTGCCTTATAAACCAATCCAAACTTCCTTCCTTTATTAAGAAAAGGGGGAGTTCTCTTACGAAGGAAATTTCCATTCCTCTCGCCTTAACTATTTTGGTCAAAGTACAGTCATCACATATGTTTTCTCTCAGGATTCTCTCAACATCTTCTGTGAAGAACTTCCTGTGGAATGCCATTGAACCTCCCCATAAGAACTTACCCTTAGTAGTTTGAGCTTCGAACCCCAGAGTCCAAAACCCGGCCTTTATTAGACTTTGGATGGAGTGATTCAGCAATAATGGCCAAGAAAAGGTTGTAGCCACTCTTTTTTCATCAAGTGCCCCTATAAGAGAACTTAGCCATCTATTTGGATATATTGAATCGCTATCAGCGAAAACGATTATATTTCCATTAGCCCTCTTTAACCCAGACAAAATTGCCTTGATTTTCCCACTGCACTTTTCGCAATTATAATCGCTCACTATAACCTTAACATTATCTGGGAAGGAATAGTAATTCGCATCTTCCCTGTCAACAACAACTATTAACTCGTAGTCTTCATAGTCCTGTTTAACTAAACTCTCAATGCTCCTATAAGCTACTTCCTTATCCTCCTTTGTAGGAACTATCACACTGGCCTTTCCCATATAAATCCTTGGAGGGCTGATGAAGGTCTTCCACTCTAGATACATCTGGTAAACCATTAAGGAGTCGAATGCGATTACAATGATTAGGATTAAATAATAGAAATACATGTTTATCATAAATATTTTTATTAGTTTTTATTAATGATATTTTGTTTGGGAAATCCCTTAAATCCTGAGGCAATTACTAGTTCACAACCCTTGCATATTTTCCTACCAATTGATGTGGGTTCGCCGCATATCTCGCACTTGGGTAACTTAACTTCCCATTTCCTGAGCTCCAACTTCTCCCTTATTCTCTGATATTCAGAATCGAAGAAGTCCAAAATCTTCAATGATATCCCTGGCTCAAACAATTCCATGTTATATAGTAATTCCCTTACCTTTGCCCTTATAGTAGGCCTTTGAGTTATGTGAGGACACTCAACTTCTTGGAACTTGAATGACCTGATAAATGAATACATAGTTGTTTCCCATTCATAAACCCTCCTTAAAGGCTTTATCCTGGGGACGAAATACTCATCGTAAGATATGAACTCCTCTCCAGCCCTAGCTATCCTGAACTTGTCTCCGCTCAAAAGGTTTATTAATATGGTTTGTACTTCGTCATCTAAATTATGCCCAGTAGCTACATAGCTTGCATTTAATTCCCTCGCTACTTTGTTTATCATTTTCCTCCTTATGTCCCCACAGAAAGTACATGCTGAGCAGTTTAAACCCTTCTTCATGGCGCTATAGTAAACGTCATCCACCCCAAATCCTAGAACTTCCTTGGCTTTCAACCTTATTAATTCCACTCCGTTTGCCATTAACTTCCTCTCCAAGTCTTGGGTCTCACCTTCCCTATTATATCCCCTTATTCCCTCTTCCACGTTGAAAGCTATCAGCTTTCCCCTGTCGTAAATTTCCATCATCACGTCAGAGAGGACGAAGCTGTCTTTTCCACCCGAAACCGCCAACATGATTCTCCCACTAATCTTCATTTTCCTTAAGTACTCCCTTGCCCTCGCTCTTATGTCTTCTATAAAGCAATCATAGCATAATGCCCTTCCATAGTGGGGCTGAAAGACCTTCGCTTCCCTGTCACATAATGAGCACTTCATTTCCTCTTTGTTCCCTCTACCATCTTATTCCCACTTACTACCTCATCTATGCTGTGTAGAGCAGATCCCATTTCCTCTATTAGTTCCCTTACCTTAGCGTAGGGAATGTCGTTTCCCTCTATCACAACTATTAACCCCATGGTCTCTACATCCATATCCGTCACACTTATATTAACTCCTTCCACCCCCTCTATTTTTGAAAGTTTCTCCGCCATTTCAACAATGCTTGGTCCCTTTATTGGTTTTAGCACATCCAATACGAGTTTCCTTATCATGTTTTCGCTATTAAATATACCACAATAGGATAAATCTTTTACTTCTAATTACCATAGCTATAGCCAACTTTCTTAGTTAAACCTTAAGGCTTATATTATTTGATAATAAAATTTATATAAAGCTGAGACCAGTGAAGTATGCCAAGATGAATAAGTAGAAGGAGCAAAAATGTGTTGAATGACTTGAGGCTTTAATCCTTCACATTAAAAGAGGAGCGCGTTTACTTAACTTACCCAATAAGATGAGGAGACTTGTATACATCTGAAGAACTATAGAGAACTCTTGTAGAGATAGACTACTTATGGGGGACTAAAATAGATGATAGGTAGAGAAGAAATATTGAAGGGGAAAAATAACCTTACCAAAGAAGTAGTTTACAAGTTTTAGAGAGAAGGAGTGGGAAGTTTAATAAATTTGCCATCCATCACTTAGATAAGGTGATAAGTAATGCTTTCTCGATAATGGACTCGTAGAGGAGAGGAGCTATAAAGGGTGAATACATTTAAAATGGTAAGTTCTTCCTTAAATTATTAGATGTGAGTTAAAGTTATCATATATCTAATTAATTCCCAATATTCTAATAGTGTTGGAATGAAAGGAAAAATATAGCAAGATAAAACTTCTAAAACGGATATAAACTTTTTTCATAGAATGTATAATTCCTTTAAAAGTTGTAAGGAAGATACTAATTGAGTTAAAAAATTTCAAATAAAATTATGAGTTAACTAAAAATATAAATGCATGTTGTATAATATTACACATGAGTAAAGTAACGAAAAAAGAAAAGAAGTGCACTGAGAGATTGTTTAAACTTCTTTTCCTTTCTTCAAGGGGCGGTTTAACAAGATCTAGGATAATAGGGGCACTTTCCATTTCGCCCATGAATGCGCACCAAATAAGCGTTAGGCTTGGAATTGATTATAAGACGGTTTTGCATCATCTTAAAGTGCTAGAGGATAATGATATAATTATAAAGGAGGGAGATGGTTATGGATCTACTTACAGGCTATCTACTTTCTTCAATACCCAAAAAGAAATCTATGAAGAGTTAATTAATGAAAAGCAAATACAGGGTTAAAGAGATTAAATAAGGACTCTTTAGTAACGCACAGTTTTTCCAAACTTTAGTCTAATTTTTTGTTTAATGACCTTGCATTGGACTGTATAAGAAAATTGAAGGTAGGAAATACAGGATTACCATACAGTGAGGTTAAGAAATTTTAGAGAGGAAAGGCAGTAATTTATGCTAGAATATCATCTGCGGACCAAAAAGAGGACTTGAGACGAAAATAAACTACTTAATAAACTACGCAACTGCAAAGGGTTACAAAGTAGTTGAGGTTTTGAAAGACGTTGCTAGTAGATTGAACATGCAGAGGAAAGGGCTACTCAAGTTGTTCAAACTCGTTAAGGGAAGAAGTTTAGACGTAGTATTAATAACATACAAGGACAGGTTAACTCGTTTTGGATTTGAGTACATTGAGGAATTCTTCTCAACATTATGATGAGGTAATTTTTGGTGATGAGCCTAAGGAAGCTATACAAGGAAAAGTCGAGGACCTAATTTCCATAATAACACCTTATTTTCTAAAATTTACAGCATGAGGAGCCATAAGAAGGCTCTGTTTGTCCAAGGTGTAAAAAGCTAATAGGTGAGCTGAGTGGAAAGGACGGCGAAGACAAGGGTTTAAAGCTGATTATAACACGTACTTTATGAAAATGAAATATTTAAATGAAAACGTGAGGCTCACTCCTTGAGGTCATTAAGGGCATTAAATACAAAGACATTTATTGCGTTTGCTTTAGTTTTTCAATAGAAATTTAATTCTCGATTTCAGTTTTCACTTTATGCCTTTAAGGGCTTGCCTATTTGGTTTTGGGAAAGTTGGAAAAGCATTTGCTAGTTTATTAATAAGTAAAAGAGACGAGCTAGAAAAACTAGGCATTAGGATTAATATAACATGTATAATAACAAGGAAATTTAAGGTTTTTAATGAAGGGGGTATAAACTTATATAATGCCCTGACATCTCTTGAAGATATAGGAAAAAGTTTTGATAATCTATTAGATCTAATTAGGGAAGGGAAGTTTGACTACGTCTTCGATTTCACCTCTTCTAGTTATAATGATGGAGAACCCGGATATACCATAATAAGGGAGGCAGTGAGCAACGAAGTAAACGTTATAACTGCAAGCAAAGCTCCACTTGCTCTTCACTTTAAGGAAATAATGGATATGGTGAAAAGGAAGGGGGTTAAATTCAGATACCAAGCAACTGTTATGAGTGGAACACCCTCAATTAACTTAAAGGAGGTACTTCCATTAAGGAGAGTTAAAAGAATAAGGGGAATTCTTAATGGGACTACCAACTTCATATTAAGTAAAATGGAAGAGGGGATGAAATTTGAAGAAGCGATAGCAGAGGCTAAAAAGTTAGGTTATGCCGAAGAAGATCCTAGTACAGACATTAATGGGATAGACACTGCAGCTAAATTGACTATTCTTCTAAACACCTACATTAAGGAAGGGTTCACTATAAGGGACATAAGAGTCCAAGGAATACAAGGCATTAGTAGTGAAAAAGTCAAGGAAGCTAAGAGGAGGAGGAGGAAAATAAGGCTAGTAGGAGACTCTATGGAATTAAAGGTTTCTCCTACTGAAATTGGGGAAGAAGACGTTTTATATTCTGTAAATGGTGTTAATAACTGCATTGAATTTGAGACCGAGTTTGGGAATTTATCTATTATAGGTGTTGGAGCGGGTCCAACAAATGCAGCTTACGGAGCTCTCTCAGACTTAATAATTGCGGAGACTAAGAAGTACTAAAATTCAAAAGCTTTTTATTTTACTCCTAGTTAAATAGATGTGCCCCAGTAGTATAGCCCGGCCCAGTATGCGGGCCTGTCGAGCCCGTGACCCGGGTTCAAATCCCGGCTGGGGCGTTAAAGTTTATAGGACTTTTAATTACTTTAAACGAATAACGGGTAAATGTAACTCTTTTTACCCCTTGTGTACATAACAATTTTCTATGTTTGTGTCCACATATAGCTCATTATCAATACTCGATCTTGTGTAACCACTTAAGGACAGGTCTTTCCAACTTTCATAAAATCCATTAAGTGACTAATTCCATCCACAATCAACCATGTAATCTGCATTCTGTAATAAAACCTACTGGAGAAATTCACAATCCTTAAAAGAAAAGTTGAAGAACTCATTAATTGTTTGAATACTTTTCAGTATATCCCTAAAAAATATAATCTTTACTTTAAATCCTATCATTCATTTTCAACTGTGATAAAAGGAAAGTTTAAATACTGCTAGGGGAAAAATCTCAGAGCTTAAATGAGAAGAAGATTAAAGGTAGGAGTTTCAAGATCAATAATAATTTTAATAATAATAATTTTAATTGTGGTTGGAGGAATAGGGTTTTACTTATATAATAATAGAGGAGTTCAATCTCCCACACAAACTCCCACCGTAGTAGTCCCTTCCACTATCACTGTGGATAGGGCTGCTCCACCAGTAAGCGTAGACCCAGCAACAAGTTTCGATGTGGTTGGAGGGGAAATAATGAGGAACGTCTATCAAACCTTGGTTTTTTACAATGGGTCTAGTACATCTACTTTCGTAGGTGTTCTAGCAAGTAATTGGACTGTGACTAATAATGGAACAACTTATATATTTCATTTATGGCCTTTCATAACTTTTAGCAATGGGGATAAGTTAAATGCAACCTCCGTTTGGTTCTCGTTTTACAGATTAATGTTAGTTAATTTAGGGATTAGCATATATATTTCCCAGGCCTTAGCTGTGAACAACGGTGCAGGATTTGTAGGAACTCTTCCAAATGGAAAACAGGGATTAATAATGTTACCTTCAGGAGTAGTAGATGCATTGAAATATGCAGGCTATTCCTTGCCAAATGACACTAAGGAAGCCTACCAGATGGCTTCTTATATATTAGCAAACATTCTGTCCCACTTCAATACAGGGAACTCCACAATAAAGAAAATAATGACTTATCCTAAACAAGCAGTGGTTGTTTTAGATAATTACACTGTGGAGTTTAATCTTGACTATCCCTATTCCGCATTCCTTCAGGCAATTTCCACCGATGCAGGAAGCATTGTTGACCCAGTATTTGTTGATCAAAACGGTGGAGTACAAATAGACACTGCAAACACTTACCTCTCCACTCATGCATTGGGTTCTGGACCTTATGTTTTAGCAACCCCATTAGGGGGGTCATATGTTATATTAAATGCTAATCCCAATTACTGGGCTCAAAAGGTTCCTGAAGGTCAGAGGAATATAATGTTATCTCTACCCCGAATAAAGACAATAATAATTAATAATCAACCAAACGAGGCAATAAGGGTTAGTGACCTACAGTCAGGGAAGGCACAACTTGCTGATGTAGATCCCAATTATTTATCCCAATTAATAACTAATAACGGAGTTAACGCTTTGAAGAACGCTATTGCAATCCACAACTTACCATATTCTTATAGCTACAACAACGTAACAGTAAACGTCTGGGGCCCCTCAACTACGATAGATTTTCTAGCCATAGATTCCTATCAATATCCCTTCAATATCTCTAATGTTAGGCTTGCAATAGCTCACGCAATAAATGCTACGCCCATTCAGCAAAACGTCTATCAAGGTCTTGCAGTTAGCTATGTAGGTCCATTAGATCCAGCTCTTCCCTATTACAATTCATCAATAATGAGTTATAATTATAACCCATCTTTGGCAATAAAGTTACTAGTTCAAGCGGGGTTCAGCTTGACCTTACCTAATGGAACTGTTGTTAACCCCTCAGGTATTCCATTCCCCACGATTACATTAACATACCAAAGCGGTAGTACAGCATTCGAGCAAGAGTCTTTAATAGTCCAACAGCAATTAGCCCAAATTGGGATTAAGGTTCAATTGAACCCGGAGACTATTACAACAATAGTTGAGTCTTATTTAAATGACCCCTCTTCGCCATCATATCCAGCATTTCAGCTCGCTGGAAATACTCCAGTATTAGTTAGTCCAATAAATCCACCAATATATTTAATGTCCCAAGCTAGGTTACATCACGGAAATCCAGCTTTCTTTAATAATAGCCAAGTTAACTACTTAATATCTCTTTCAATTAGGACTACTAATCCGACTTTACTGCAACAAATATTCAATAACATGACATTAATATCACTTAAGCAGGCTCAATATATATGGTTAGACGACTTCGTGGCTTACACTGTTTCCTCCACAATAATAAAGGGATTATGGTATAACCCAGGATTGGCAGGGAGCGTCTTCTATGCTTCACTGTATTGAGGGTCTTGGATGAAATACAAATATATCTTGAAAAAAGTCATAGGGGTTTTTTTAATAATAAACGGTGAGTTGATCCTCGTGTTTTATTTAGCAAACGTAACAGCACCAAATCCAGCAGCGGTTTGGGCCGGTCCAGAGGCCTCTCCAGCCCAAGTCCAGTTGGTAACCCAATTATATCACTTGGATTCCCCTTGGTATGTCCAGCTTTACTATTACATGATAAACTTCTACACAGGCAATTGGGGAATTTCACCAGTCTACCAAACACCAGTAATTTCCCTAATAGAGCAATATTTACCCATAACACTCCAACTCGCTATAATTGCCCTAATATTAAAGCTAATCCTAGAAATACCTTTAGGGGTAATATCCGCGCTCAGACCAAACGGCTTTGCGGACAACATGATTAAGGTTTCATATACAATAGCCAGGAGCTTTCCCTCCTTCTTAATTGCAATAGCTTTACTTTTCGCTTTCTCCTATATTCTCCATATCCTACCTTCGTCTTACCCAATAGACCCAATAATAGCTTTGAACGAAAGGAAGTTCGGCATAACTATTGGGGAGAACACATATAATATTTGGTTAATAGATAACATGCCAATTCTCAATTCAATATTAACTCTTGACTTAAATGCCTTCATTTCATCAATAGCTCACACTATATTGCCATCTCTTTCACTAGTACTCTTTGGGTTTGGAGGGATAGTGAGGCTTGTTAGGAACACAATGGTGGAAGTCCTACAAATGGACTTCATTAAAACTGCTAGGAGTAAGGGACTAAAGGAGAGATCAGTAATTATGAGACATGCATTAAAGAACTCCCTCTTACCTATAATAACTATTAGTGCCATAATATTTTCAGGCTTAATGCAGGGAAGCCTAATAGTTGAGACAATATTCAATTACTATGGTTTAGGTTATTACCTAGCTCAGAGCATATTGAACTTCGATACTCCCTCAATAATTGCAGGTACAGTAATAATTACTGCAATAGTCTTAATGTCTAACTTGGTTGCGGATATTCTATACACTTACTCAGATCCAAGGGTTAGGGAGGCAATATGAGAATTAATTATGTCTTGAATAACTACTCCCTTTCCATAGGGATTTTCATTATAGCCTTATTTTTATTACTTTCCTTCATATCCTTCCTTGATTTAAAACTCCTAACAAGTTGGGATCCAAATGAATTGATGTTTCAATACTCCAACTTGCCTCCCTCACCATCCCATATATTTGGTACAGACCAAGACGGTAGAGACGTCTTTTCAAGGGTGTTAGCTGCCTTACCAACAGATATTTCAATACCCTTTATAGTAGCAGGCCTTTCAGTTATCATAGGTTCAGCTGTGGGAATAGTAGCAGGCTATTTCGGTGGGATTGTTGATGAGACATTGATGAGGATAACTGACTTGTTCTTAGCCTTCCCCTCAATCCTATTGGCATTAGCTATAGCCTCAATTTTAGGGCAAGCTAACTTAAATGATAGACTCTATTATAGTGAGATAGCTCTAGTTGTAGTAGGATGGCCAGTATATTCAAGGCTAGTGAGAGGTCAAGTACTTCAACTAAAGGGAATGCCCTTCATAATGCTAGCAAGGGCATCAGGTTTAGGAAGTATAAGTATAATTAGAAGGCATGTAATCCCAAATGTACTACCTTTAATCTTAGTTTACGTGACATTAGATATGGGGACTGTTATTTTAATATATTCTATTTTATCGTTCTTCGGCTTAGGGGTTTTGCCTCCCTCACCTGACCTGGGGAGGATGGTTTATGATGGCCTCTCATCCTTACCAGAGAATTGGTGGTCTTCGGTCTTTCCTGCAATTATAATAACCCTTATGGCCTTGGGATTCTCACTAACTGGAGAAGGACTAAGGGATTTGATGGACAGGAGGCTTGGTTATAGATGAACAAAGTTCTTGAAATAGAGAGATTATCAATCTTATACAGGATTAGGGAAAGGAAGTTCAGGGCTGTAAACGACGTTTATCTGAGTTTGGAGAAGGGAGAGATCTTGGGTTTAGTTGGAGAGAGTGGATCGGGTAAAAGCACTTTGGCTCACGCAATTATTGGTCTACTCCCTGTTAATGCAGTTATTGAATCAGGTTCAATAATTTTCTTAGGGAAGGACTTGACTAAAGTGCGTTACAAGGATTTTCACAAATTCAGGGGCTATAGGGGGATGACAATGATATTCCAAGATCCTATGACTTCACTAAACCCGACCATGACAGTATATGAACAATTAGAGGAGGCATTAATTGAGAGGAAGCAGAGGATTGGCTGGGGAGACTTTAACCCATTCATCAAGATCTTCCCTCAGAATAAAAGGAAGATAAGAGGTGAATTCGAGAAGGAGGTTCTAGAAGCTCTAAATAAGACTGGTATAAGGTACGCTAAAGAGATAATGAGGAAATACCCCCACCAACTATCAGGAGGAGAAAGACAGAGAGTTATGATAGCTATGAACTACCTGTTAAAGCCGAGTTTATTGATTGCAGATGAACCTACTACCTCCCTAGATGTAATAAACCAATTTAAAATACTTAAACTCCTGCTAGAGCTTAGGGAGGAACTTGGGACGTCAATATTATTTATAAGCCACGACATTTCTCTAGTACTCCAAATAGCTGATAAAGTGGCTGTTATGTATGCAGGATCCATAATTGAGGAAGGGATAAGTGATGAAATTTACGAGAAGCCTCTTCATCCTTATACAATTGGTTTACTGAAATCCATACCTACCAAGTTCAAGGGGGATGGTAGAATAAGCCAGATCTCTGGATCTCCACCTGATCCCATGAATTTACCAAATGGATGCCCATTTCACCCTAGGTGTAGTTTTGCCTATGAATTGTGCAAGAGAAATTATCCTAACTTATTAAATAAGAGTGGGAGGAAAGTTGCCTGCCACCTCTATTCTTGAAGTAAAGGGATTAGTTGTTGAGTATAAAGCTAGCAGGGGAACCCTAAGGGCTGTAGATGGGGTTAACCTAGAAGTTATGAGAGGTGAGACCTTTACTGTAATAGGAGAGTCAGGAAGCGGTAAATCTACCCTAGGATTAGCTATCTTGAGGTTAATTCCTGTCAAGGATGGAGAAATAATATTTAATGGAATAAACTTATTGAAATTGAAGGAGAGAGAGATTAGAAAGATAAGGAAGAGCATTCAAATAGTGTTACAAGATCCTTACGCCAGCTTAGACCCAAAAATGAAAGTGAAGGAGATAGTTAGTGAACCCCTAATTGGTTCAGGTGAGAGGGAAGGAATTGAAGAGAAGGTGAATAAGGCATTGGAACTAGTTGGTCTAGACAGATCTTTCTCTGAGAGATACCCAAGTGAATTCTCAGGTGGGCAGAGACAAAGAGTAAGCATAGCGAGAGCAATAGTTGGGGAACCAGAATTCATAGTATTAGATGAGCCCACTTCTAATTTAGATATTTCAATTCAGGCGCAGATATTAAATTTATTACTGGATTTACAAGAGAGGAAGAATTTAACTTACTTGTTTATAACTCACAACATAGCTGTTGCTAAATACATCTCTGATAGAATAGCTGTAATGTATTCTGGGGAAATAATAGAGAGCGGAGATGCAAGGGAATTAATAACAAACCCCCTTCATCCATATACCACTGAATTAATTAGTGCAGTGCCATCAAAAGGATTTAAAGAGAAGCTAGGGAAGTTCAATTTCAAGGAAGTTATCCATAACGTTCCCCCTAAGGGATGCAAATATGCCCCTAGATGCCCCTTTGCTAAGGAAATTTGCTGGAACTCAAGACCTAAATTAGTTAAGGTGAAGAACAATCACGATGTTTCGTGTTTCCTCTACTCGTAGTTTACCTTTAACTGCAAGATTTATTACTTGTTTTATCGTAATAGTAAAACTATGAGTTATTCTTATTATAAAATTAAGAAATTCAATTAATAAAAATAGAATAATTAAGCTAATCTCTCTAATCCATTACAATGAATAAGAATGTCCTTTATTTTTAAGGGGAAATATTAGCTTCATGCTAATTTTAGAACTATTACTGAGGTGAGAAAGCAATATTTCCTAATGGGTTTACATGTAAAACCTCTTATTAACTGTTTTTTATTTTTTGAATGTATTCCTCTACTACTTTTTTCAAGGCTCTCCTTAAAATCTCCTGAGCAGACGAAGGAGCTATTCCCAGCATTTCAGATATTTCCGATAGGCTAGTTTTTCTATCTACTTCAAAGTAACCTCTCTTGTATGCCAAAATTAGGACTTCTAATTGTCTTGGAGTTAGCTGGAGATTCTCATCTTCAAGAACATTTCTCCTCTCTAAAATTCTAGGTTCAAGCCCCATATCATTCATTTCCTTTAAAATTTCCCTTAGTATCGATAGAGAGGGGACTATTAGCTTGTATACTATTTCGTTTTTACTTAAATTCACCGCATCTAAAATCAGTGAATAGCTCTGACTGAGAAACCTACACGAAGAGCAACTAGGGCTTCTTATCCACACTCTTTCTCTGCCAACGTTAACCAATTTCACTCCTTTATCATTTAAATCCTTCCTAAGTTCCTTTGTGAATTCCCCCCTTATAAGGTGATTAGTAATCATTTCTCCAGGCACTATTTTTTCAATTATTGAGGTTTTGGATCCAATGTAATTCATAATTACGCAATCCTGCCTCTTCACATAAAGTTTGACTTCTATTGGACCCTTTTTCACATTAATGCTTCCGCTAGACATTCTAATTAATCTTTCCTAGTTCATTATCTTAGAGAAATTAGTATGAAGAACGAAATTCTATTCTATTTCGAGTTAAGATGAAATGGTTGAAGATTTAATTCCAAGGGAGTGTCACATGGGAGCTGAAACTAAACACTAGTCGGCTTCGAAGTCATTCTTATAATAGAGAAATCGTTTAGGCTAATATCCTTGTTGAATAAATGCAGAAGAGATTAAGATAAATAGTCAAAGATTTCACACTATTTTAAGTAGTTTTAAACTTTTATCCTTTTATATTCTTTAGCTTATTTATAAGTAAATTAATCCTATTTTAAGAAGTAATAATGAACCTTCATCAAGATTTTTATAGACGAAATAAAATAATCTAATATGCCAAAAAAAGTGAAAAAGAAAATTGAGCAAGCAGCAAAAGACGTTGCCAAAGGAGCTGAGAGTGTTGGAAAAGAGATTATACATACTACAGAACAAGTAGGAAAGGATGTAAAGAAAGGAGCTGAGAAACTAGAGGAAAAAGGTAAAAAGAGGAAGGAATAAAGACTACTTCCTCTTTTTTAATACTTTTATAGGAGCCCATTATAGTGGCGGGCCCGCCGGGATTCGAACCCGGGACCACTGGCTTAGAAGGCCAGCACTCTATCCTGGCTGAGCTACGGGCCCATAAACTCCATGTTATTTGCTAATTTAAAATTTTAAGTTATATCTATACCATTCTTGCCTTTAATTGATAGTTCATTTTTAATTATTATTAGCCCTAATTTTAATATAATCAAATAATTTAATAAAAGAATATGACTTTAAGAGATTTAATGGTTAAATATCTTACAGCACTAAGTAAATTCAAAGTTAGTGCTTCTGTTTATCTCCACAATCTAACTTTATCATTTCACTATTTATCATCAGAATTACTTTTCCTTCAATCTCGCCTCACTTTTGAAAGGAACTCCTTTGAGGATTAAGGCTTTTTGCTCATATTCGAGTTTTCGTTTACCCTTTGAGCATACTTACATAGGCATCTCATTCAATGAAGTTCCCAAAGAAATGACGGTTTTTCCTTAATATAGAATTTAATCCAAGGTATCTTGGCTCAGCACTCTTCTACTTCCTATATCTTGGTGGGCTTTACTTCGCCTTATTGGACATTAAATATTAATTCTTCACTTTAATCTACGATGTCTCTACCAGATGAATTTCCTCCTATTAGGTAGCTATGCAAATACCTTTCCTTTGATCCCTAGTTCTCATCATTGAAATAGTTTATTTAATAGACAATTATCTTTGAGCTTGATGCTAGGTTTTCCATCCTTTTCCTGTTTGTAAAAGCAATTTATTTTCTTGGGCAACATTATTGTTATGCCCAAAGTTGCCATAATAATGGGCAGTAAAAATGATTGGGAATACATGAAGGAGGCAGCAAATGAGTTAAAGGAGATGGGAATAGAATACGAAGCTAGAGTTGTATCCGCCCACAGGACTCCTGAATTCATGTTTGAATTCGCTAAAACTGCAAGGGAAAAGGGATTTGAAGTTATAATAGCAGGTGCAGGAGGTGCAGCGCATTTACCAGGAATGGTAGCTTCCTTAACATCTTTACCTGTAATAGGAGTACCAATACCATCTAAACACCTCAATGGGTTAGATTCCCTTCTATCAATAGTCCAAATGCCATATGGGGTGCCAGTTGCTACAGTTGCAATAGGAAATGCTAAGAACGCAGCTTTGCTGAGTGCTAGAATACTTGGCATAAAGTATCCAGAAATAATGAAAAAAGTTGAAGAGAAAATAGAAAAGCAGAGGGATATAGTACTTAGGGAGAGGTTAAATGAATAAGGTAGGAATATTAGGAGGAGGACAGCTAGGAAGGATGATGATAATTGAAGGGAGGAATTTACCCGTAGAGTTCATTGTGTTAGACGATGACCCACTTTCACCTGCATGTAAAGTTGCTGACAAATGCTATAAGATAGGAGAATACAGGAAAATGATAAATGAGTGTGATGTAGTTACTTATGAGTTTGAGCATGTAAGCGAGGAAGCACTTAATTACGCAAGCCATAAAGGTAAGTTAATCCCTTATATAAACTCAATAGAGATTAAGAGGGAGAGAGTTAAGGAAAGGGAATTCTTTAAAAGCATAAACGTTCCCCAGCCTAAATTCGAAATTGCCAAGAGTTGGGGAGAAGCCATTGAATTTGTCAAAAGGGAATTCAATGGGAGGGCAGTAGTGAAGAGCTCAAAGGGAGGATATGACGGGAAGGGACAGTATTATTTCCTAAATGGAAACGAAAATTACTTAGTTGAGAAAGAAGATAATTTCGTAGTGGAGGAATATGTTGATTTTGACTTCGAAGCGTCAGTAATAATTTCTAGAGGATTGAAAGGGGAAGTAAAGATCTATGAACCCATGATAAATGTTAACATGAAGGGTGTTTTAGTTTACAGTTATGGGTTCTATAGAGGTTCATTGGTTAACGATATGAAGAGGATAGCAGAGAAGATAGTAGATAATTTAAATTACATTGGAGTACTAGCTGTGGAGTTCTTTGTAAAGGGTAATAGAGTCCTGGTTAACGAAATAGCTCCCAGAGTACACAATACTGGACATTATACTTTAGACTCTACTATTCCCTCCCAGTTCGAACAACATTTAAGGGCTATACTTGGAATACCCTTGGCTGACATTGAATTTTTATCTAATCCTGGAATGGTTAATATATTGGGTTTAAATTTAAATGAAGTAGACATTATGAGTCTAAGCAAAATTGGAAAGGTTTACTGGTATGGAAAAGAAAAGGTATTTCCCAGGAGGAAAATGGGGCATATCAATACTTGGGGGAAAAGCATGGAGGAGGTAATTAGAAAGATTAAGGAAATATTGGAACTACTATATGGAAGGGAGTTAAATAGATTGATCCTTTAATTGCCTGCGCATTCAAGTTCATTGTTTTCTATTTCTCTTAGGTAAGTTTTTATATTTCATCAATTGAAATTATTCTGTTAATAATCTGGACGGTTAAGTTTTATTAAAGATTAAGGGGCTGAAGAGTTCGCCCTTCAAGACAGGATACACCCTCGAAAAATCTTAACGCTAATCCTCAATTCCCTTAATGATAATTATGGAAGCTGTCATCTCACAGCCATGGAAGGGTTTCTTTTCAGGAGATCCTCTGGATTAGGGATTCACTAGTTAGCAGTAGAAAAGGGAACACATGAAGACAATCATTGCAAAGCTCAAGTTCATGCTGAGGAATCTTTCCCTGGCAAGCACTAGAGCTGGGGCAAGCTTCGTTAGCTCATTAATAGATATTCTAAAAACTTTTAAATGAGGGGAAAATCCAGCCTCAAAGAGACTCCTTAACTCCTATTTTTGTAAAAAGACTATATAAATATTTACATAACGAATGTGTAAAAGAGTGGGTGATGAGGAAAGATTTAGAGACTCTATATGTTTCATCTCTAATAACCCTAGGCATGGAGAGTAAAAGAGTAGTGATGAAGCTGAGCGACTATTAGCCACTCTCAATGAAAGCCTTGAACATATTGCTTATTATCAAATATGTAAAAGGTATTTGCTTATTTACACCACTTCTCCTTCCAAGCTCATTTCACTAGGAGGATTAGCTGATTGGACACGAAATCTATGCAATCCTTTATTGCATCTTCATCTATTTCAAAGGGAGAGTACTGTCCTTCTATTCAATTACTCTCAAAGTCTTTAAACTCCTTTTTAATCTCCCTTATAAATCCCTTACCGTTAAGTTCTGGCATTATTGAATCTATAATTCTCTATAACTCCCTCAGGTTACGGGTTCCTGGATAATTCATCCCTAGAAAGAGGATTGTGGACTTTAAGAGCAGCTGGGCTGAGATTTCACAACTAGTTGCTGAAACATCGTAAAATCCTTTAACTAGGCTGTCTTTAGCATTTTCTAAATACCTTAAAGCTCTATTACTGAGCCTTTTCGCATTATCGTATATCGACGTAATTTTTCCCACGAGATTTTAAATATATGCTAGTGGAATGGAATAGAATAAAGTTCCTAGAAAAGAACTGGAGAAGGATTACTGAAGAAGTTAAGGAGATTTCCAAAACGTAGAGCAAGGTATATAAAGTTATAGTGTTAGGATCGGTAATTAATGGTAAAACTAGCGGGAGTATTGATTTAGATATGGCTGTAGTTTAAGATGAGAAGCTGGGATTTAAAGAGAGAAGAAAGAGGGAGGTCGAAATAACTTTAGAATTACCTGAAGAGAGGTCCTTATTTGTCGATATCAAAGTTTTAAGCAAAGATGATGTTGATTTCTTTCTTGACTTAATAGAAACCTATGTAGAGGTCTAAAAATTTGTTGCTCTTTTCACGTCGCATAACTTTTCTCCCAATGACCCCTCTAAACTAACAGATTGACGAAATGAAGAATGAACATCAACCTTCTCGATAGGTCAAAATTAATCATCAATATAATAATTTAATACTGCAATAATCAGTGTTACAACTGACTTCCTGCCCTAAACAGTAGACCAAAAATCCACATCAATTGGAAAGGTTATTAAAGCATTTCTAAGGAAATTTTTGGGTCTACTGTAAAAGGCGGTGGTTTCCCCATCTATTTTGCTTTACATTTCTCATCTGACAGGAAGTATAAAGGGCAAGAGAACTCCTCCCATTGAATTATTGTAATAACATCGCGATCATTTTTTCAGTAACGCTAACGAAGCTTGCCCCAGCTCTAGTGCTTGCCAGGGAAAGATTCCTCAGCATGAACTTGAGCTTTGCAATGATTGTCTTCATGTGTTCCCTTTTCTACTGCTAACTAGTGAATCCCTAATCCAGAGGATCTCCTGAAAAGAAACCCTTCCATGGCTGTGAGGAAGTCAGAAAAATATACATTGCTGCAAGTAAAGCTCCCTATTTGAGGAAATACTTCTAAAACTGCTTAAGAGCTAATATACTAAACGCTGGATTAAATATTAGCGTATTGCATGAGTTGCTATGTTGTAAACTTAATTACTCGGGATCCCTGAAAGGAAAAGACATAAAAGTGCGTATATTAGATATTTTTGATTAAAAATGGCGAGGCTAATAGTTCACACTGCAAAGAGACCATATCAATACAAAACACCAAAGGGAGATGTAATATGGATATGTATGTGCGGTCTCAGTGATACTTATCCAATATGCAGTGGAAGGCATAAATCAACTACAGATGAAGAGGATTCCAAGGTCTATATATACGATGAAAACAGGCAAAGAGTTTCTGAAGTAAACTCAATACAAGGAGATGGTAAGCAAATAGACTTGAAGGCAGTGAAGAAAGTTTAATTTTTTAAATAAAGATATTATACTTAAAATATCAAACCTCTAATGACTTCATTTAGTTCTTTTATGATTATTCACATTGAAGGGCCTTAATTCTAACTAGTACATGAAAAACTTCAATGCCCTACAGTTCATTTTAAGGAAATCTTAAACCTTTAACATTCATAATATATTATTTGGTCTTTGATCCATATTACTGATTACTTTAAAACCAAATAGCGATTTTCCAGTAAACATTTTAATTAAAAATCCTTCATTATCTTATGGTAAATTTAGAGCCAATAGGTTTCGTGAAGCACAATTACCCTGATGAGGAGGTTAGGAAAAGTTCTAGGGGAGTGGAAGCTGAAGTAATAGTGAAGGAAGAATATACTGAGGGGTTAAAAGGTATTGAGGAATTTTCACATATAATTTTAATATCTTTTCTAAACAAGTCTAGCTCCTTCAAATTGAAAGTTAAACCTAAGAGGTTAATGACGTTGGGTTTAAGGGAAGAGGAAATTCCTGAGGTTGGAGTATTTACCACTGATTCCCCCTCTAGACCAAACCCAATAGGTTTAAGCACTGTAAAGTTAATATGGGTTAAAGGTAACATATTGAAGGTCGAGAACTGTGATCTATATAATGAAACACCAATATTAGATATTAAAGGCTTTTACCCTCACAGATGCCCAGAGCACTATATGTTACCAGAATGGGCATTAAAGGAATCAAAAGGGTATTTGCTCAGATAGTTTCATTAGCTATGTAAATTCAATTCAAACTAAAACACATAGAAGAGGAAAGGCTTTTATATAAAACCACAACTAGGAAATTGATGATAACGCCATATTTTCCAGGGGCTAGGAGAGTTTTAGTAATAGCTGAAGGACAACATGAAGAGGAAATAGTAACTTCCCTCCATAACCTGGGAGCTGAACCATTTGTTTTAGGCAGATATCACCCTTCTCCTGCGACTAGGAGGGTGAACTCAGAGCACTTCTTAATAGGTGATTTAATGGATAAGGGATTTGTAAAGACAAGTGTTTATAAAATTAACCCTGAAGTTATTACAGTCAATTTAGAAGGAGTAAACATTGAGGCGATAGTAGAGCTAGAAAGGGAGGGATTTAGGATCGCCCCCAATTCAAGGGCTATAAAGGTGGCTATGGATAGGATTGAATTAAGGAAACTCGCTGATGACCTTAACTTGAAGAGTTCCGAACACGAATTCATAGACATTGAAAAGGAGGACTTAACTGGGAAGACAAACATAGAGAGATTATATAAGGCAGTTGAACGCTTAGGTATTCCTGCTTTTATTAAGCCAAATATGTCCAGTGGAGGGCTTGGGACTACGATAATTAAAGAACTTAGCGAAAAATCAATAATCAATGCCCTTGAAAGGCTAAAGAGAGCTAGAGGAGATTACTCGAAGGCAATAGTAGAGAGGTTTGTTGAATTTGACCTTGAGGTGACGCAATTAGTAGCTAGATTTGAGGAAGGGGAAATCTTAATGGAACCAATAGGCCATGTAAGACCAGGAGATCACATGAGGATATCGTGGCAACCTTTTATACAAAAAGGGGTTAAGTTCTATGGTAAGGATGGAAGTAAGTTCAATGGGTTAATTATAGATGAGACAAAGATAGAGAAAATAAAGGGGAAAATTCTCCAAATTGCTAAGAAAATAACCAGTTCCTTAGGGGGAATAGGGGTTTTCGGAGTTGAGCTATTTGTAGATATAGAGAAAGAGGAAGTCTACTTCAATGAGGTGTCCCCTAGACCACACGACACGGGGAGCGTCACTATGATAACTCAAACGCTCAGTGAATTCGAAGTTCATGCTAGGGCAATATTGAAATTACCTATCCCTGAAGTAAAGCTACTCGTTAGTGGTGCATGTCATGCAATAGACGCAGTGACATTGGCAGAGAACGAAAAGGGATATTATCCAATCTTCAACGGTATCGAGGAGTTCCTAAAGATACCTGGGACTGACATAAGGATATATGGTAAACCCTTCGCTTATCCAAACAGGAGGTTAGCAGTTCTCCTCGCATATGGAAAGGACATTGAAGAAGCAAAAGAAAAGGTAAGATATGGTGCAAAGATTATCGAGGAAAGGGTAAGTTACGTTTACAAATACTAGACTTTTTATTGTAGTTTACATAGTTATGTAAATTCTATACGGTAACACCTAGCTAGTTTTTTAAACAATCAATTAAACCATTACATGACTTAAGGTTGAAGCTCATAAAGATATCTGAAGGAAAGACTAAGGAAGTGTTTAAGATAGAGGAAAGGGATGATTTAATAGTACTGAGATTCAAGGACACAATAACTGCAAATGACGGGAAATTAAGGGATGTCATGAGGGGGAAAGGAGAAATAAACAGGGCTATATCTTCTAGGCTTTTCAGACTACTAGAGGCTTACAACATCAAAACACATTATATAGCTGATTACGATGACCAAAGTATTCTCGTTAGAAGATTAGATATGATGCCTGTAGAAGTAGTTTCAAGGTTAAGGGCAACTGGATCTATAGTTAAGAGGTTACCAATTAGAGAAGGGGAAGTCTTTGATCCACCATTAATTGAGTTCTTCTATAAGAGCGATGAATTCCATGATCCCTTAATAAATTACAACCACATGGAGCACTTAAAAATAATGACTAGGAAAGAGGCTGAGTTAATCGAGGAAATAATGAAGGAGGCTAGTAATGCCTTAAGGAACTACATGGAGTCAAAGGGATTAACTCTCTATGATTTTAAACTTGAGTTTGGTAGAGATGGGAAGGAAATAATAGTAGGAGATGAAATAAGCCTAGATTCCATGAGGATAAGGGATTCTAAAACTGGAGAGATCCTAGATAAGGACCTCTACAGGAAAGGTTATCCCTTAGATGTTGTATTGAATGCCTATAAAGAGGCTATGAGGAGGATAGTTTCTTGAAATACATTGTGGAGCTAGTTATAACCAATAAGAGAAAGCTAAGGGATCCAGAAGGTGAGACAATACTTAGGGATTTAATTTCACCGATAAGTAAAGAGATAGAATCAGTTAGAACTGGGAAGATATTCCTTATTGTTGTAAATGCCAACTCTCAGAAGGAAGCTATCGAAAAGGTCAAGAAGATAGCTGAAGAGACTAGATTGTTCAATCCAATAATTCATGAGATAAGAGTTAGGGGTGTAATAGAGAGTGAAGCCAGTGGCAGTAATTAAATACCCTGGGTCAACTTGCGAATTAGACACCTTAAAGCCCCTTAAGGAGGTAGGAATTAATGGGGAAATAGTTGATTATAGGGCCTTTGATCCAGATAAATACTCTGCATTGATTTTGCCTGGTGGGTTTACATATGGAGATTATTTAAGGGCTGGAGCTATAGCAGCTAGGAATTCAAGAGGGATAAAGGAGTTTTATATACAGGGAAAACCTATAATAGGTATATGTAATGGCTTTCAGATATTGACGGAAATGGGTTTATTGAAGGGAACGCTTACTATTAACTCTACAGGCAAATTCATAAGCAAGTGGTTATACATAAAGGTAAGGAGGTTTGACACGCCCCTTACCTATAAAATAAGCAAGGACATAATCCACATTCCAATAGCACATTCCTATGGAAGGTTTTATGAAGAAGATCTAAATGAGAGACTAATAACTTTCACTTATTGCTCAAAGGAAGGTATAGAGGGGCCAGAACATAACCCTAATGGCTCCATTTTGAACGTAGCTGGCATCTCAAGTGAGGAGGGGAATGTCATAGGTTTAATGCCACATCCAGAGAGGGCATCTATAAGGATGATTTCCCCTTCCGGAGAAGCAGATGGATTACTAATGTTCAATTCCTTGAAGAAATACATTGAGGAGAGGGTGAAATGAAGTTATCCTTAGGCATAAGGGAAATAGAGGAAATAAGGAATAAATTAGGTAGAGAACCTAAGGAGGAAGAGCTCTTAATAATGGACTCCCTTTGGTCTGAACACTGTTCCTATAAATCGTCCAAGTTCTTTCTTAGAAGGTTTTCTTATTTAAATGAAAGGGTAATAATGGGAATTGAGGACTGGCAAGATGCTGGGGCTATAGACGTGGGGGATGGGTATGCGCTTGTAATAAAAGTTGAGAGCCATAATCACCCATCTGCATTAGACCCCTTTAACGGCGCTGCTACAGGTGTCGGAGGAATAATAAGGGATGTTATAAGTAAGGGAGCCAAGCCAATAGCTCTTCTAGACATGATAAGGACTGGAAGAATTAATAACCAAAAGGCGAAATGGTTAGCTATTAACATAGTTAAGGGGATTTCATATTATGGGAATAGCATAGGAGTACCAGTTATTGGTGGTGAGTTCTCCTTTGATGATTGTTATGTTGAAAATCCGCTAGTTGATATAGCATGTCTAGGAATAGTGAAGAAGGATAGAATAGTCCCAAGCTTTGCAAGTAAACCTTCTTTCCTTGTCATAGCTGGTTCAACTGGAATAGATGGACTAGGAGGGGCTAGCTTCGCTTCAAGGCAGTTAAGCGGAGAAGACGAAATAGGCGCAGTCCAAATAGGGGATGCTTTCTACGGTAAATTACTTATGGACTCTACCTTGGAGATTGCAGAGAAGGCAATTGCGATAAAGGATCTTGGAGGGGGAGGGCTAGCTGTAGCTGTCTCTGAGATGGTTTCTCCAAAATTTGGGGCAGAAGTAAATTTAGAGAAAGTCCCTTTGAGGGATCCAGAGATGAAGCCTTGGGAAATAATTGTATCGGAAACTCAAGAGAGAATGTTAATTGCAACGGATTTCCCCGAGAAAGTGTGTGAGGTTTACTTAAGTAATGAGATACCATGCAGTGTTATAGGTGAGGTCACAGAGAGGAAGGAAATCGTTTTCAAGTATAATGGGGAGGTGATAGTTAATTTACCTTCAGAAATTGTTACTCCCCCCATTTACGTTAGGAATTCCAGTGAGTATTTTATAAAATATGATGAACTTCCTAATATAACAGCTGAGGAAGCAGTTAAGTTGATCCTCTCATCTTATGATTTCTCATCAATGGAATGGGCCTATAGCCAATACGATTATGAAGTTGGAACTTCAACAGTAATAAAGCCAGGTGAGAGGGATTCCTCCATTATTTCTCTTCCAAATGGAAAGCTAATAGCAGTTAAAGCAGATGCAAACCCAGACTTATGCTATTTAGATCCATATAATGGCGCTAAACAAGTATTTGCAGAGACTTACAGGAATCTAGCATCTGTAGGGGCCAAGATGATAGCTGCTGTGGATCATTTGCAGTTTGGAAACCCCGAAAAGGAGGAGATATTTTATCAATTTGAAATGTCTGTTAATGGTATAGCTGAGGCATCTAGATTCTTTGACGTCCCTATAGTAGGAGGTAAGGTATCCTTTTACAATGAGGACAAACATGGAAACCCGATAAAACCTACACCCTTAATAGTTGGTGTAGGATTACTTGATAACTTTAGGAGGACTAAGAAATTAGGAGAGGAATTAATATTAATTGGGAAGACTAGGTCAGGTTTAGGGGGCTCCTTACTGGCTAAGGAGTTAAACGTTAAGTTAAGACCTCCTCAAGTAATATTGGATGAAGAGAAGAGGAACTCGGATTTCGTTATTAAATTGATAAAAGAGGGGGAAGTAACATACTCGAAGGACGTTTCAAAGGGAGGGTTAGTTGGATCCACAATAAAGCTAAGCCTTCAAATATCAAAAGGGGTGAACGTTGATTTCTCCAACATGTACTATCATGGGAATAGGCTGGAATCGTTGTTCTCAGAATCAGGAGGCAGGTTTTTAGTTCTAACAAGTAAGGGAGATGAAGTTATTGATTTAGCTAAATCAAATGGAATAGTTGCTAGGAAAATAGGGGAAATAAATGATGAATATGAAATAAATTTAGGGGGAATTAGGTTGAGATGGGAAGAAGTGAAGAAGAGCTGGAGGAAACTAAATGAAGTGATGTAAATGTGTGGTATTTTCGCTGTATATAATAACCCTGTATCCCCTAAAATTGCCTATATAGGAATAAGGAATTTACAGCACAGAGGTCAAGAAGGGGCAGGGATATTAACTCTACAGGGCAATTCATTTAGGGTGGTAAAAGGTTTAGGTCAAATAGATTACGCAATACCAGCATATTCTCTTTTAAGCTTGAAGGGAGAAATCTCTATAGCCCACACTAGGTATTCTACTTCAGGTGATCTTTCAGTAGAAGCATTGCAACCATATGTGTTTAAAGATGTGGCAATAGCTTTCAATGGTACAATAACTAATTATAGAGATTTAGCGAGAAAGCATTCACTTGAGCTAAAGACAAATACAGACACAGAGTTGATTGCTAAGCTATTTTACAAGTTCAAGGAAAATGAAAAAGAGAAGGAGGCTATGAAAAAGTTAATGGAGGAACTAGACGGTGGATATTCAATAATAGCTTTAACAAACAAAAAGATAATTTATGCAAGGGATGAAAAGGGAATAAGACCCTTACTATTGGGAAAACTAGGCAGTTCGTTTCTACTCTCCTCTGAGGACGTGGCTATAAACGCAATAGGAGGAGAAGTGTTAAGGGAGATAAGGGCTGGAGAGATAGGGGTAATAGACGATAAAGGATTAGATAAACTTGAAGGAGGAAAAACTTCTGCCTTTTGCTCCTTTGAATACATTTACTTCGCCAGACCAGACTCAATAATTGAGGGTAAATCCGTTTACGAGGTAAGGGTTAGGTTAGGTGAGATACTAGGGAAAAACCACCCAGCTAAAGGCAACATAGTAGTACCAGTTCCAGATACTGGAAGACCATATGCGATAGGTTATTCCAAGTCAACAGGAATACCCATTGAAGAGGGAATTTACAGGAGTGTAATAGCTTTAAGGACTTTTATAGAGAACGATGGAAAGAGGGATATAAGTTTATCCGAGAAGTTCTCACCAATTAGAAAGGCAATTGAAGGGAAGTCCGTGGTATTGATAGATGACTCAATTGTTAGGGGTAATACTATGAGGAGGATAGTTAATGCTATTAAGGAATCAGGAGCTAACGAAGTGCATGTGAGGGTAGGGTCTCCGATGATTAGGTTTCCATGTTATATGGGGATAGATTTTCCTACATATGAAGAGCTAATAGCTAATAGGGTAAAGGACATAGCTAGGGAAATCAACGCGGACTCTTTAGAGTATCTAACAATTAGTGAAATGAGGGAAATAATGGAGCCAGTTAAGGTGTGCGATGCATGTTTCTCTGGAAATTATCCATTGAGGAGGAGCTACAATTTCAGGGAACTATATAACTCCTTCACTAGGTGATTACAATGGCAGGAATTACTGGAGTTATTGCCTTTGATAAGGTTTGGAATGTGTCAAAGTTCATCTATTATTCCCTTTTGGCTTTAAGGCATAGGGGGCAAGACCAATTCGCCTTCTTTATATGCGGTGATGAATGCAAAGTTAAAGTGGTTGAGGAGCTAAGGGACTTAAAGGTAGAGGAATTAAATGGATGGATAGGAGTTGGGTTCACTGGAACCGAAAACAGGACAATAAGGGAAGGAAACCACTTTCTTGCTTATGACGGCGAGGTAAAGGATGAGGTTAGATTAATTAGGAAATTGAAGGAAATAGATGACAAAGCAAAGGCGTTTGAAGGGGAAGGGGTTTTCAGTGCAATATATACAAATTCTAGGGAAATATTTGCATACAGAGACCCCTCGGGGAATAAGCCCCTTTTCCTTGGTGGTTTTGGTTTTGATTTAGGGATAGTGAGCTCTGAGCCTTCAGGTATTGAAGTTATAGGAGGGGAAGTGGGAAGGGAAGTGGAGAGCGGTGAACTGATAAGGATTAACCAATATGGAGTTTTCAAGCAAAAGACAGGAGATGGGGATAGATTTTTGTGCTCACTGGAATTCATCTATCTTCAGAGAATAGACTCCCACTTCTCTGGAAAGCAAATATATGATGTAAGGGAGAGAATAGGGAGGCAATTGGCTATTGAAAGGAAAATAGAGGGAGACGTTGTTATAGGAGTTCCAGAGACAGCAATTCCCTTTGCAATAGGTTACTCAAAAGAGACCAAAATACCCTACTCTCTTGGTTTTACAAGGACAGGCGACTCCAAGAGGACAATGATAATGAATGACGCATTTGAAAGGTTAATAGGTGTGCAATTAAAGCTTAACCCTATAAAGAGTGTAGTATGGGACAAGAGGGTAATAGTAATAGATGACTCTATGGTTACTGGTAACACATTAAAGAATACGGTTTTCTTGTTGAGAAAAAATGGGGCTAAGGAAGTTCACGTGCTTATAGCAAGCCCCAAGCTAACTTCTTTATGCCCTTATGGAGTTAGAGTACCTCCTAAAGAGGAATTAATAGCTGCCAATTTAAGTGATGAGGAGATTGCAATAACTATTGGAGCTGATTCAATCTATTGGCTAAGCTTTGAAGGAATGTACAAGGCTATAGGCTTAAACCCTGAAAACCTTTGCATAGGATGTTTTACAGGTAAATACAAGAAGGTGATAAAATGAAGGTTTTACTTGTTGGGGAAGGTGCTAGAGAAAACGCAATAGCATGGAAAATCTCTCAGGAAGGTGCTAGAGTATATTCTATAATGGGTTACGTAAATCCAGGAATTAAAAGGATTGTGGAGAATAGCGGAGGTAAGTTTATTATGGGCAATATAAGGAATCCAAATGATGTCCTAAATGCAGCTGAGGCATTTAGCCCAGAGTTAATAATAGTAGGACCTGAAGAGCCACTATTTAAAGGGGTATGTGATAAAGTAAGGGAAAAGGGCTTTGCTTGCTTTGGTCCATCCTTTAAGGCTTCTAAAATAGAGGAGTCTAAGGTATGGATGAGGAATTTGATGTGGAAGCATAAAATAAAGGGGAGACTTAGGTTTAAGTCGTTTAAATCTGTTGAGGAAGCTTCTAAATATATACTAGAATACGGTGGATCAATAGCAATTAAGCCTTCAAGGCAGGCAGGAGGAAGAGGAGTAAAGGTAGTGGCAGACCTCCAAGCATATCTCACTAAAGAGAAGAGAGAGGCAGTGAGTAAGAGCGCAAGTGAAATTGCCAGTCTAGCCCAAGAAGAAGAGGATAAAATACTAATAGAGGAGAAAGTTGATGGAGTTGAATATACTTTGCACGTCATAACTGACGGTTTAAATGTTCTTCCCTTACCCTTAGCACAAGATTACAAACACGCATACTCCTACTCCATAGGGCCTGAAACAGGAGGAATGGGCAGTATTTCAGGCCCTAAAGAACTCCTCCCCTTTATAGAGGAAGAGGAATTCAAAACATCATTGGAAATAGTAAGGGAAACAATAAACGCAATAAAAGCTGAAGTTAATGAGGACTACATAGGTTTTATAGCTGGCCAAATGATGTTAACCCCTTTATGGGGACCCACAATAATAGAATATTATTCTAGGTTAGGAGATCCTGAGGCCTCAGCAATACTTCCAAGAATAAAATCCAGCATGCTTGAATTGTTTGACCTAGCAGTTAATAAGGGACTTCACAGAGCCAAAATAGAAGTGGATGAAAGAGTAAGTGTAGTGAAAGCGATAGCGCCAATAGGCTACCCGTTAGATAGAAAGATGGCAAGCAATAAGCTAGTTTTCATAGATGAAAGGAAAATTAAGGAAAGGGGTTGTTTAGTGTTTTATGGATCTATTTCAGAGCAAGGAGAAAAACTAATTACAATGGGCTCAAGAGCAATAGAAATAGCAGCGCTATCAGACTCCTTTGAGCAAGCATCAAGGAAAGTAGATGAATGCATAAGTTATGTCGAAATAGAAGGGGGAATGATCTATAGGAGCGAAATAGGCAAAGAGGAAACTATTGCTGAGCAAAGGGAGAAGAGTTCGATTTCAAGGCATTCATATAAATTAAGGGAAAGAAAGGGCATTCTAGGGGTAAGCAAAGACTGGTCCCCCAAGGAGGAACTTAGATGGTAGAGGATTATTCAAAGGCCGGTGTCGATTTAAATAGGATTAGTAACATACATAAAAAAATAAAGGAAATGGCTAAAGGTCTTGAAAAGGGCATATTGGGAATAGGGAGCTACGCTGGAGTAATTAATTACAATGGGGGGAAATTGGCCCTCCACGTAGACGGAGTTGGAACTAAGGTCTTAATTGCCCAAATGATGAATAAATATGACACTATAGGCATTGACTGCGTCGCAATGAACGTTAACGACATCCTATGCGTAGGTGCTAAACCTTTAGTATTACTAGATTACATTGCCCTTGAGGAGAGCAATGAATGGCTAGTAGAGGAGATAATGAAGGGAATCATTAAGGGAGCAGAAGAGAGTAATGCATTTTTGATAGGAGGGGAAACAGCTGTTCTACCTGGAATAATAAAGGGAGTGGAGAAGGGCAAGGGGTTCGATCTCTCCTGTTTCGTTTTGGGAAACGTTGAGAGACTCATAAAGGGTGAAGTGAGTATAGGGGACAAAATAATAGGTTTGCCCAGCAATGGAGTTCACTCCAACGGCTTTTCACTAATTAGAAGAGTTCTCCTAGATAAATTAGGCCTGAAGTTAAGCTATAAGGTTGGAGAGGAAACATTAGGGGAGGAATTACTTAAGCCTACTAAGATTTACCTAAAGGAAATAGAGAAAATATTGGATTTGAATATACACGGAATTGCCCACATAACTGGCGGAGGTTACAGAAAGTTAAGGAGGTTGATTAAGGACAATTTGAGCTTTCACTTAGAAATGCCTGAGCCTCCTGAAGTATTTAAATTAATAATGTCAGGAGGTGTTGAAGTTAGGGAAATGTACAACGTGTTTAACATGGGGTTTGGAATGCTAATTTTCACTGAAGACGGAGAGGAAGTTTTGAAAAGGGTTAAAGGTTCTGTTCTCCTGGGTGAAGTTAAAGAAGGTGAAGGGAAAATCGTTTTGAAAGTAAAGGGAAACGAAATAACTTTCTAAATCCTCTTTAGTTCCTCATCTAAGGAATTTACCTTCAAGGTCTCAGGTCCTAATAATAACCCAGTAGCGGATATTAGAGAACCTAAGGTCAATATTATTGCTGATGCCATGAGGAGGGGGATGAAGTTAGATAAGATTGATATGATTAATTGAGTAAAACCTGCGATAATAAACCCTCCGTTATATGAAAACCCTATTCCTAGTCCTCTGCTCGCTGTTTTGAATCTCTCAGCCAAATATGCTGGGGTAATAGCTTGAGGTAAGTTAACTAGGAATCCAAATAGCAGAACTGGAGTTAACAGAGGTTGGGAGAATATTAGCTTAGTGTAAAATAATATTCCCCCTAGTGATGCCAATACTAAACCTAAGATTCCTATTGCCTTTCTACCTATAAAGTCCGATAATAACCCCGAGATTATCATAGATGGAATTCCTATAACATTCATGTAAAGGACTAAGAAACCGTATTCTTGAGGCTTTAAATGAAGGAATTGCCCTAAAACAGTTGGAATAAAAGTAGGACCTGAATAAGATATTATCCAGAAACCTATCGTAACTAAAATTGTTTGGTAAAAAGGCTTTAGCCCAGCAAGGGGTCTTCTGCTCCTCCCTAATTTCTGGAAAACCTCTGGATCGCTTACCTTAATTCTTATTAAAACAGCTAATAAAGCAGGTATCATTCCTAAAAGGAATATTAACCTCCAACCAAATTGGATAAACCAGTCTTGAAGTGTCAAATAAGAGAAGAAGTAGTCAACTATAACGAATCCTACTAAAACGCCAGACTGCATGAGACCTGAATACAATCCCCTTCTCCTTTCAATACTTTCCATCGCTAAGGCAAAACTGGATGCAACATCCCCTCCTATAAATAAACCCTGTAATATCCTGAGAGCTATTATCGAAATAGGTGCTATTATCCCTATTTGAGCATATGTCGGTAACAATCCAGTTACCCCTATTGACGCTGAATAGCCTATAACGGTTAATAATAGTGTCATCTTCCTCCCCTTCAAGTCAGTTAAATAACCTAGGAGGAATCCCCCAAGAGGTCTTGATATTACAGTGAACATTATTGGTAACACAGATCCCAAGAAACCCAAATTTGGAAAGAACAAGTTTCCAATAATGGTTGATGTAATAATCACCGCACCTAGATCATATGAATCCATTACCCATGAGAGGTAAGCTCCTAATACATTGTACTTGTTCATATGCATATTGAAGTTTGCGATTTATTAACCTTTTGGAAGATGCGTAAAAGCGAAGGGTAAAACTGTGAACTTTTTTGAGTTTACGTGAACTATTCACTCCAGTTCCTTTTCCTTCACTTTCTCTGATCTCTTTATTCTCTCAGCTACTTCCGCTGGCAATACATAATCTTCTGCTCTCTCCTTGAGTCTCCTTATTAGCGTGAGCCCTTTTCCCTCAACTATGTCTATTTCCCAAACGTGTTTGTCATGGTTTGTTTGCCTCATCTTCTCAACAAGAACATACCTCTTTAACTCCCCGTTTCTCACAGACCTCCTGAACCTTATTATTCCATCTGCAATATGCTCAACTCCGAAACCGAAGGCTTGCGAAGTAGTTATTGCATACTGGGAGGTTAAATATACTGTAAGGTTCCACTTGTTTAGCACTCTCTTCACATAATAAGTTTGGCTTCTAGCTGAGGCTGGCGCCTTTAGGAAGAAAGCACTTATTGAATCTATTACTAGTCTACCCTTTCCATAGCCTAGTTTTTGCTTTGCCTGTATTACCTTTTCTACAGCCTTCTCAACCTCAAGATCTTGTAAATTCCATTCATCATCTTTTTCCCTCATTAACGCATCTATAATTATCAACTTCTTCCCTAGGTATTTGTCTAATGTCATACCGAATTGGTTTGCCTGCTTCATTAGTGATTCCCTGCTCTCTTCGGTTGTTAAGTAAATGCAGAGGTCATTTTCCTTTAAGCCTTGCCATATGAAATGAAGTGAAAAGATTGTTTTTCCTGTTCCTGGTTCTCCTACTATAGCTACTGTAAATCCCTGTGGAACCCCTCCCTGAAGTAAATTGTCGAATTCCCTTATTCCTGTTGAAAGTCTCCTGATTTCCAAAACCGGTTTACCAAAAAATTATCACTTCTCAACTATTAAATTGATTGTGATTTTTGATGATAAAGTGTTAGTAACGGGGCAAATCTTCTCTGCTCTATTAACTATTTCCATAATTTCGTTGTAACTCCTTGGGCTCTTTACCTTTATGTTTAACTTTATTTCCTTGATAGAAGATCTCTCTCCCTTTAAAAAATCCGAAACATTAAATTCTGAGGTCGCCTCTATAGTAATAGTCTCTATAGGAATTTTGTTCCTATGAGCTAAAGACCTTATTGTTACGGTTATACAACTGGCCTCCGCAATTAATAAGTACTCCAAGGGATTTGGTCCCTTATCTGTTCCACCTAGCTCCTTTGGTTCATCTACAATTAATTTGAAATCCCTCGCTTTAGCACTTATTGGAAAACCTTTTTCTTCTACTATTGCCTTTAAATTAACTACTTGTTGGCTCACTTCTCATCAAGTAATTATTACCCTAATTATAAGAAAGTTATCGATAAGTGCAAAGTTTATTTCAAAGCAGTTTAGCATTTATTCACATTGTTTACTTGTGGAGCTTTTCCTTCTCCCCTCAATATTCCTTTATAATAACTATCTTATGGAATTATATTAGTTGAGTTCAGGTATTCTAGGGATTTAATTTTTAAGATAGTACTATTAACTCAAATCCCTTTCTTGAATTATAGCATAACTTTACATTAAAGAAGATGCGATAAGGATTGACACTAGTTATAACTTATGTGCTAATTAAGCATGACTCGCTGTATAAAAGTTTTAATCATGTTTAGGTAATACAGAATAGAGTATAGGACTCACTCACTTTACATAGAGTCAAAACTAACTTAAAGTGAAATACTCGAAGTACTACAAAATCCTTCGAGTTAAAGCGAGGGACTAGACTTGTTCTTTATAACCAATACTAAAGTTATTCGAATTTGCTTATTCCTATACATAATGTACTTCTTGATGTAATAAGCAGTAAAGTATTTATATGTGTGGGAAAACTTATACTTATGAGGTTAAAAGTTATTAAATTTGTATTGTGCCTAACAATGTTCTTGATCAGTGGGATAATGCTTTATAGTGTAGCTATAAACCCGTCAATCATCCCTTTACCAAAGGACTCAATGTTCTTCACTGCATTTTTGTCCCTAATAATGGGAACTGTCATAGCGTCTGCGAAGATAGAGTGAGAAAATAATATATTTTAAAAATCGCATTGAAATGAGAGACGCCTGGTTAAGTAATGTCTTATAGTAAATACTGCTTATACAGTTTTTGTGTTCTCCATAAATATCCTTTATATATTGGATTTACTGAAAAACATTAGAGTACAATAATAAACAGTTTTTAAGTATTAATTAATTTCCTAGGATCCTTATAAAGCAAAAAGGATTAGAAATTTAACGTCTAAATATTATTTAATTATGTGGAAACTTTCAAAAGCTTCAAAGTGAGGAGATTCTTTAAGGAGAATTTTATTGATGATGAAGATTATGTAGTCGTAGAAGAACCCCTAACTTTGATCTCGTGTTATAAAGGGGAATGCGAGAAAATGGCAACTATAATGAGGACTCCTGGGGAAGATTATAACCTAATTTTAGGATTCCTATATACTGAAGGAATGATAAATAGCCTAGACGAAATAGAAGGAATTGAAGAGAGAGAAAACACAGTAAAGGTTTTGTTTAAGAAGAAAGGGTGGAATGCGAGAAAACTGGCAATTAATTCCAGTTGCGGAATATGTGGCAAAGAATTTTTAGATCTAATCGAGACTACGGTAAGAAAAAGAGATAAAGTTATGGCCTCTACAATATTTAAATTACCCAGTGAATTAAGGAGGAGACAGGACGTCTTTTCAAAGACAGGTGGATTACATGCTGCTGCCATGTTTAATTTCAAGGGAGAATTAATTGAAATATCAGAAGATATAGGAAGACATAACGCAGTAGACAAGGTAATAGGTAAGATGCTGGAATCCAACTTAATCTCCATGAACGGAAAAATACTTCAAGTAAGTGGAAGGGTGGGTTTCGAAATAGTCTACAAGGCTAGTAGGGCTGGCTTTGAGGTGGTCTCTGGAATTTCATCACCGTCGACTATGGCAATAGAGTATGCAAAGTCATGCGGCATAACATTAATAGCCTTCTTAAGGGAAAATAAGTTTAATGTTTATAGCTTCCCAGAGAGGATCCTTTAATCTAGTTCTTTGACTTGAAGGGTTATAAACTAAATACGATTTATTCTACAAAATAGGAGAGCTGGGAAGACTATAACACTTTACGTAACTACTCGTTATTTTCAATCACTTCTAAATATCCTTGATTAAGTTACGTTTACATAGTATTGCCCAAAATTTTTTACTAATTACCCCCAACTTATGAAGGGCTCACGAGGAAGTAATAAAAAAGCGTGGAGGGTAAAGCTTCCCTCTACTAACCTCAATGACTTAAGGACGTGTATGATCCCTTAAGAGCCCATGGCGGAATTAGAAGCAAGGAAAAGCAAAGAGGAGTTAAGCCACAGGTAAACACGTAGGTGACGCACTCCGTCTCCTTGTATTTCTAAACTCCAATTTCAATCGTTTCCCTTTCGTTCATGATGGAGTAAGACTTAGCCCTCTACAATCCTCTATTGATAGCTCACGAAGCTCCTTCAAGTTAATGCAAGAGTTAACCCCCTCTTCTTCTAGTTGGAGAATGCATTAAGGTTTATCATAGGGATTTAGACCTCAGAAAGAGCTTGATTAGTAGTTATGAAAGGATATTTCGACTTAATTTTTAATTTTACGAATTTATAGATTAAAAGTCATCTTTAAATGAATACCTCATTAAAATGTTTCTTAAATGGAAGGATATTTTGATCTTTTGTTTATGGTACACTTAAAACCACTTTAAATGTAAAACGTCTACTCTATGAAAAATATTCCACATTATAGGATAAAAACTCACTAGGTAATATTTATTGGGAGGGAGTATAAAATATAAAATTTACATAGATGAGGAAGAAGTAGAGACTACAGGCAAAAACCTATTAGAGGGGTTAATTAATTCTGGAAAGGAAATACCTTACATATGTTATCATCCAAAGCTAGGTGTGATAAGGACTTGCGATCTATGTTTAGTGGAAGTAGATGGTAAAGTTGTTAGGTCCTGCGAAATCCCATTAAAGGAAAATTTAAGGGTCTCAACTCATAGTCAATTAGTACAGAAATTAAGGAGAAGGGCTTTAGAGGAGATTCTGAGAAATCATGAGCTTTACTGTTCTCTATGCGAAAACAATAACGGAGATTGCCTATTACATAATTTAACTAAGAAGATGAAAATTGAAAGACAAGAATTTGTTCCTAAACCATATGAATTTGACGACTCCAACCCCTTTTATGTATACGACCCAAGGCAATGCATCTTGTGTGGGAGGTGCGTTGAGGCGTGTCAAGATGTTGTTGTTAATGAAGTAATAAGGATTGACTGGGATATGAGTCCTCCCAGAGTCGTGTGGGACAGCGGAAAGAAAATTAATGAGTCTTCTTGTGTGTCTTGTGGTACATGTGTAACTGTGTGCCCAGTAAACGCACTAATGGAGAAGACAATGCTTGGGGAAATAGGTGTTTTCACTGGGATAGGGAGAGAGAAGAGGGAAAAAATAGTAAGTTTAGCGAAGAAGTTTAATCCTAACATTCCATTAATGATGTTGCTAAGTGATCTTGAGTCCTCGATTAGGATGGCTGGGATAAAGAGGACTAAAACTGTTTGCCCATATTGCGGGGTTGGCTGTAGCTTCGAGGTATGGACTAAGGGAAGGAAGATATTGAAAGTAGAACCTAAACCTGAAAGTCCGGCAAATGGCATAGCGTCCTGCGTTAAGGGTAAGTTTGGGTGGGACTTCGTAAACAGCCATGAAAGGTTAAAGAGGCCATTGATCAAGAAAGGAGGAGAGTTTAAGGTGGTTAGTTGGGAGGAAGCAATGGAATTAATTTCCAGGAAATTAAAGGGAATAATAGATAAATATGGAAGTGACTCTATAGGGATAATTGCTACCTGTACAGGTAGCAATGAAGAGGCATACTTGGCTCAGAAACTGGCAAGACAAGTAATTGGAACTAATAACATAGATAACTGCGCTAGGTATTGCCAAGCCCCAGCAACAACAGGCTTATTTAGGACAGTTGGAATAGGGGCGGACTCAGGAGACATGGAGAGCATTACTAAGGCAGATTTAGTAATAATAATAGGGTCAAACACTACAGAGGCTCATCCAGTCCTTGCTGGAAAAATTAAGAGAGAGCATAAACTCAGGGGACAAAAGCTTGTTGTTATAGATGTAAGGAGTCATGAAATGGCAGAGTTAGCAGACCTCTTCATCTCACCTCATCCAGGAACAGACCTATTCCTAATAAATGCAATAGCTAAATATATATTAGATAACAATTGGGAAAACAGGGATTTCATAGAGAAGAGAACTGTGAACTTCGGGGAATATAGGGAATCATTGAGGGATTACACGTTAGAAAGTGCTGAGAAAATAACTGGTGTTCCATCAGAGCAAATAATACAGTTAGCTAAAATGATATATGAAGCAAATAATGTTTCAATATTATTTGGAATGGGGGTAACTCAACATGAAATGGGAAGCGAGACAGCAACCGCTATATCAAACCTCTTGCTACTAACAGGGAATTACGGTAGAGAAGGAACAGGAGCTTATCCACTTAGAGGGCATGCTAATGTCCAAGGAGTAAGCGATTTCGGAGCACTACCGCAATATCTGCCTGGTTATGAAAGCGTTGATGACCCTGAAGTTAGGAAAAAATATGAAATAGCATGGAATTGCAAGTTACCGGAGAAAAAAGGGTTAACTAGCACCGAGATGATAGATGCAATATTGGAGGGGAAGATAAAAGCGTTGATAGTAATGGGGGAGGACAAAGTGTTAGCAGACTCAAACCAAACTAAGGTTATGAAAGCCCTTGAGAGACTGGAATTATTGATAGTTATAGAGTTATTCTTGACTAGAACAGCTAAACTTGCACATGTAGTATTACCTGCAGCCTCAGTTTTAGAAAAGGAAGGAACATTCGTTAATACTGAGAGGAGAATACAGAGGTTCTATAAGGCTTTTGAGCCTATTGGTGATGCAAAAGCAGACTGGGAAATAATTCAGATGATTGCTAGATCTTTAGGAGCCAATTGGAGCTATAAAAATCCATCAGAGATAATGGAGGAGGTTTCTAGACTGTGTGACTCCTTTAAAGGAGTTAAATATGAGAGGCTTGAGGGATTCAAGAGTTTGCTCTGGCCAGTTAAGGAAAGTGGGGAGGATACAAGAATACTATACACAGAGAAGTTTAATTTCCCAGATGGTAAGGCTAGGTTCTACGCCACAAAGTGGGTTAAGCCGCCAAGCTTAAGCAAAACTTATGATCTATATTTAGATAATGGAAGAATATTAGAGCACTTCCATTGGGGAAACTTAACTAAGAGGAGTAAAGGGCTTACAGATAAGTTCCCTGAAGTTATTATTGAGATACCTCAAGAGGTTGCTAGGATTAAGGGAATTAATAATGGGGATTTAGTAATTGTAAAGTCCAGATATGGAAGGGCTTATGCAAGAGCAATAATAAGTGAAAGAGTTTCTGGTCAAAGGGTTTTTATGTCGATTCAAGGTCAAGGAGGGGATGCAGTTAACTTAGTTACAGGCGATGAAAGGGATAATTACACTAAGACGCCTGCATATAAAGAAATACCAGTTATGATTGAGAAAATTGAGGGAGAAAGTAAAAATCCACTTCCCTTTATTAATTATAGGCATTACCTAAAGGAGAGGGTAAAACAGACTGGCGTTAAGGTTGAAAAGAAGTGGGAGAGAATTGGAAAGTTGATCTAGTTACTTTTTTTCAACTTATTAACCATTTTCTTTTGATATTGCTTTTTAGAGTCCATTAGCTTGTTATAAGCTAATATCAAATCCTCTGTAGATAGCTTCCTATCTTCTCCTGCAATTTTAGCTTTTAAGACACCGATCTTCGCTTCCCTAGATATAGCAGCCAAATCAGCCCCTGTCAACCCTTCAGTTATCTCAGATATCTTGTCCAAGTCAACGTCCTTTGCATTATCACCCAAGTGTTTGGCTATTATTTCCTTCCTCTCCTCTTTGTTAGGTAAAGACATGTAGAATATTTTATCAAACCTTCCAGGTCTTAAAAGTGCAGGATCAATTTCCCTCACTCTATTAGTCGTTGCTATTACCATTACCTGTCTTAACGTTCTAATACCGTCCATCTCAGTTAAGAGTTGGTTGACGACTTTTGATGCCTCATGTCCAGTTTTCCCCCCTCTCCTTGGGGCTATTGCATCCAACTCATCTACTAAAATTATTGCTGGTTTATTTTCCCTTGCTCTATTAAATACCTCCTTTATTGCTATAACTGCCCCCTCATAGCCCTTGTACATTATTTCGGCACCACTTAAAATTATCAATTTAACCCCAACACTCTTAGCAATTGCCTTGGCCATCATTGTTTTCCCTACTCCAGGGGGACCATATAATAATATCCCCCTTATTGGAGTGATCTTGAGTTCCTCCATCATTTTATAATACTTTAGCTGTATTTCTACTATTTCCTTTAACTCCTTCTTTATTTTCTCATATCCTCCTATATCATCAAGAGTTATATCATCTTCGAGGATTTGATATGCTGGGCTATTTGCCCTCCTCTCGAAATCCAACCTAAATTTCTCGAACTCCTCAAGCATTTGAAGAGATATGCTGGGCTTATATGTCTTTATTATTTCTAGGAAGTCTTGCATTGTAGCTTTCCTGAAGCTATTAGAGTTTACAGACTCCCTAGCAACTCTCCTAGCTACTTCCTGGCACAAGTTTGCTAAATCCGCCCCGCTGTACCTTTCAGTTAGCTCAGCTATTTTGGAGAAGTCTACTCCCTCTTCTAGAGGTAGTTTTGAGCAATGTATCTTAAGTATTTCCTCCCTTGATTGCTTGTTAGGTGGTGGTACATAGATCAATTTATCGAATCTTCCTGCTCTCAAAAGGGCTTTATCAAGTAGTTGGGGCACATTAGTAGACCCAACTATTATCACTCCGTCGTCGCTCTCTAATCCATCAATCTCAGATAGCATAAGGCTTAACAATCTAGGAGTAACGGAATCGCCCGTATGTCCTTCCCTTTTAGTCCCTATTGTATCTATCTCGTCAAAGAAGAGAATAATTGGAGCCCCTTTCCTTGCGTTATTGAATAATTCCTTTAGTCTCTGTTCACTTTCCCCGTACCATTTAGACATTATATCGCTAATGTTAACATAAAGGAAATTGAAACCCGTTTCCTTAGCTAGTGCCTTCATGAATAGAGTCTTACCACATCCTGGAGGTCCAAAAAGTAAGACTCCCTTAGGTAATTTTAACCCAAACCTCTCAGCTAGCTGTTTATTCCTTAAAGGTAGTTCTATGTAGTCCCTTAATTCCCTTTTTATGTCCTCATAGCCACCTATCGAATCCCAACCTACTTCTATCTCTCTCCTCCTAAGATTTCCTTGCTTTAGATTCTGCTTCACTGGTATTATCCCTTTTACGTTCTTACCAGTCATTTCCCTATACCATTTCCTGGTAAATAAAACAGTCCCTATAATCACGAATATTGTTATTACAGTTGTAGCTATTAGCACTAAATCTGGCATTACAATTTATTTTAGCAGAGGAAATAAATAAGCATTATTCAATTTAGATTTCATTTGACTTTTAAAAGCCTCCACATTTAATTCAATTGAGTTGAGGGCTAATTAATTGGAGTTAAATCCGGGACTTCGTTGGAAAATCATCTGCAATAAACTTTTTCCATCGTTTTCACTTGCTAAAGTAGCATAGAACTACATTTACCATATAACAGTGTCCTCAATATCCCTCTTCAAATCCAAAATGTAATCTGATAAATACCTCTTAAACATCCTTATCCCCATCCTCCTCTCCTCCCTCCTCTTCATGTATTCCCCTAGCCATACCATCCCAAGTCCTATGATTGTTGTCACATTTAATGGCTCAGGAATCAATATTAACCCTATTCCAATGTTCCTTATTCTCTTTCCCCTAGGCTCTTCCACCCCCATCAGGCTATTCAATTCCTCCTTTATTTCCCTTATCCACACATAATATAACTTACCTTTAAGAAATATAAAGGTCTAATACCCTTAAGATAATTTCTATTTACTTCAAAAGCCTAATTGGTAATTCAACTATTAAGATTACCATAATTTTGAACTAAAGTAATCCTTTTTCCCTGAGAACCTGACTAGCCTTTATTAAGTTCTTGTCCATTTCTAGCTCATCGTAGGAGTATCCTAATGCCAATGCAATGAGTTGGGAAGCGTACAGAACTGGAATTGACCAGTTTAGCCTAAACTCCCTCTTGATCCTTCCTTGATACCCATCAAGCATTATATTGCATAAAGGACATGGAGAAATTATTAAGTCTGCACCATGAGTTTTAGCTGACTCAAGTACTTTCTTGCTCAGCGTCAACGCATTTCTCTCGTTGCTCCCCAAAGAGGGAAAGCCACAACATGAATAAGCCTCGGGAAAACTCACTGGCTCTGCTCCTAAGGCCTTTATTAGATTCTCTAAACTGCTCGGCCTATATGGATCCTCGAAACCTAAGTATTCCCTTGGCCTTAAGTATTGGCATCCGTAATATGCTCCTACTTTCAATCCCCTTAAAGGTCTCTTGACCTTTTCCCTAATTTTCTCGACACCTATTTCTCTTATCAAGATCCAAATGAAGTGTTCTGTAGTACCTTCTCCGCTATACTTGTATTTTTCCCCAACTTTCTCATCAACTTTCCTCTTAATAACCTTGTCAGCTTTATATATTTTCTCGGCTTTCCTCAAACTCAATAGGCAAACACTACACGGTGTCACCATTTTCTTTAACCCCATGGATTCAAGCAAAGCTAGATTCCTTACATTAAGCGCTATCATTGCCTCCTCGTTTTCTTCCTGCAAAAATCCTCCGCCACAGCAATTCCAGTCCTGAACTTCTATTAACTCTATACCAAACTCCTTTGCAACTATCTGAGTTGCCTTATCTAATCTCTTTTCAGCCCCATGGAAGGAGCATCCAGGATAATAACCTATTTTCACATCATTCACCTACTATTTTCTTTATGCTCTCAATATCGGATACTTTCTTCTGCCTAATTAAATAGTTTGCTAAGCTATCTGGATTCTCCCTAAATTGATATATTAGATCCCTTATTGATTTGGATAGCCCATAACTTCCCACAAATACAGTAGCCCCCTCTACCTTGCCTGTCTCGGAAATTGACTTCTTTAAAGCTACAGAATGTTTCCTACCTAAATTAAGAGATGGAGAAGACTGTTTTAATTTAAATGTCTCCTTCCTGGTCTTTATTATCGTTTCAGCAGGCTCTATGTCCCTAGGACATGCCTGAACACATTGATAGCAATAAGTACACCTCCAAGCACTTTCAGCCACAATCTTCAACCTCTCCTGCGTTAAAGTATCCCTTGGATCGAATATAAACCTAAATGCCTTTGCATGTGCAGCAGGACCTAAGAAATTGTCATCAATAGGCAAAACAGGACACATGGAAACACATAAGCCACACCATATGCACTGACCGTGCCTCCATAAAGTTTCCTGTGTTTCTGGTAACAGCCTGGGTTCTACCTGTCCTTCTTCAACCTCCTTAGACGGCATCAACCTGGGAATTACCTTCTCCATCTTCTCATAAAACGGCTCCATATCAACTACTAGATCTTTCACTACCTTATAGTAGCTCATGGGTTCAACTATTACCATTCCGTTGTTCTTTTCTGCTTCTTCTAGAACTCTAGTTTTACACGCCAGCTTAGGAGCTCCGTTTATCTTCATTCCACAGCTCCCGCAAACTGCCATATGGCATGAAGCCCTATAGGAAATACTTGGGTCTTGATGTGCCTTTATTAGCCTTAAAGCCTCAGTCATTTGAGTGTACTTATCAACCTTTAACATGTATTCAGACCAGTACTCGCCTTTCTGCTCGTTATATCTTCTAATCCTTATTATTACTTCCTTTGCCTCACTCAATAAGTCCTCACCTCAGGTTTCCATTTAGTTATCGTCACTGGCTTGTAAGTTATCTGAACTTCTCCCCCTTTAAAGTATGCAATTGTATGTTTCAACCAATTCTTATCATCCCTCTCTGGATAGTCTTCCCTTATTTGTGCACCCCTCGTCTCAGTCCTATTTAATGCTGTAGCAGTTACTACTACTGCTAAATCCAACATATTCCTCAATTCCAAGTAATTAAAGAATTCCGTGTTGTAGTACCTGCTCTTATCCTCAACGTATACTTTCTTGAATTCCTCCCTAAGCTTTGCTATTTCTATCAAGGCTGATTTAAGGTTTTGCTCATCCCTAAATATACCCACCTTCTCCCACATCAAGTCCCTTAGCCTTTCCTGTATATCACCGAAGTGAATTCCACTTTCACTCTTGGGAATAACATAAGAGTAGAGCTTCTCAGCCTGTTCCTGGACAGAAGACGAGGGCATTTCAACTTTTTCTATATATTCTGAAGCCGCCTTACCAGTTAAATAACCGAATACCAGTGTTTCTAATAGGGAGTTTGAACCTAACCTGTTAGCCCCATGAACGCTGACACATGCTACTTCCCCTGCTGCGAATAAACCTCTTAAGTCGTAGTTGTATCCGTTAACATCAACATCTATCCCACCCATATAATAGTGTTGAGCAGGTCTAACAGGTAGAGGTTCACTAACAGGATCTACGCCTGCGAAGTTTATCCCAGCCTCTCTTGCTAATGCTAACCTCTCCTTTATATATTGTTCCCCTAAATGCCTTAAATCTAAGTGAACGTATCCACCTGGGAACCCCCTGCCCTCCCTTATTTCTATTGTTATCGATTTACTCACTATATCTCTAGGAGCTAATTCCTTCTTTTGGGGTGCATATCTAAGCATGAACCTTTCTCCCCTATTATTAACTAATATCCCCCCTTCTCCCCTTGCTGCTTCACTTATTAATATATCTGATGGATAGAGAGCTGTAGGGTGAAATTGGACGAATTCCGGATCCTTTAGGGCAACTCCAGCTCTTAAAGCCATTGAATATCCATCTCCTGTATTTATGTAACTGTTAGTAGTGTGCCTATATAACATGCCCATACCTCCAGTAGCCATTATCACTGCTTTACCCAAGAATATCGCGGGTCTTTCATCCCTCATGTTTATAGCAATTACCCCTCTCACCCTCTCTTCATCTCTTAATAACTCAACTGCAAACCATTCACTGTAAAACGTAATATTCTCTAAACCAGAAACTCTCTCATAAACTGTATGAAGAAGTGCCATTCCCGTTTTGTCGGCTACAAACCTTGTTCTTGGATATGTTTGACCACCAAAGTACCTTAAGGCTATCCTACCATCAGGTTGCCTATTGAATAGAGCCCCCCATCTCTCCATTAGTATTATCATGTCACCAGACATGTTAGCAAGGACTTCCGCTGCATCTTGATCCACTAAGTAGTCTCCTCCCTTTATTGTATCATATGCTAAATATTCTGGACTATCGTTAGGGTCTGAGTTCCCCTTTACGTAAGCTGCTATTCCCCCTTCTGCACATGCAGAATGAGATCTAGTAGGGAAAACCTTTGATATCACTGCAACAGAGTGCTTCCTCTTAGCTATTTCATGAGCAGCCATTAAACCTGCAAGTCCCCCTCCTATTACAATTGCATCATAACTTAACTGCTCCAATATTATCTCTTACCTTTAGTTCTCAAAAGTTAAAAGATTTTAACGCTTTCATTCGATTTAGTTCTCTCACATTTAGCTATTTTTAAAAATTCCCTATTCTATATATGGACATTTAGGTGAATCAGTTGGTTTTAAGGAATCCAAAATATGTGAGTGAGGACCTCGTCTCTTAATGATTAAAATAAATGATTGTAGAACCGCTTATCATAAAGTAGTTTAACCCTTTATAATACCAATAATGAATCCTATAATAAATGTTATAGAACTGTAGGGTATTATTGCCTTAATTGAAGACGCCCTGCTCAGAGCTTGAGATGCGGAGTTTCCTATTTGTATTAAAACTGACTCAACTGTGTTTGGACTGATATACCCCAATGCTAAGAGGAGTATTACGATGGCGATCAATACTAAAGCAACCCCTATTATTCTCCTCACCAAAATTCCTATCAAGAGACCCAAGATAAAAGTAGCTATAAGAACTACTATTTGAGAACCAGTTAATCCTAAGAAATCCATGAGAAGAGATTGGAGTATGTAGTTAAAAAATCATAGTATTCTTTTCCTTCTAAACCTTCCCTTAACTTACTAACCACTTTAAATTCAAGAATAAAAGAACTTATCTTTCTAACTATAATTATTAACCCTGTAAACGATATTAAGATCTCTGTAATCTTCTTACTTAATTCAGAGATATATGTGAAGGTATTTGAGCTAATAATTAAGCTAAACAATATTATCATTATTCCGATTAACCGAATAAATGAAAGTCCTTCGTTTAAGAGTATATTACTCATAATGGTCGCTGATATTGGTACACAGGTAAGTGAAAGGGATGCATGTATAGGTGATCTATTTATTAATTTATACCAAATCAAGTATGCCAATCCTTGATTTATAAAACCCATGTAAATGATTATAGCAAATCCTTCAAGAATGCTATGGGAAGACCTCCAAGGAGGATTTGAAGTGATGTAGAAATCCTCGTATTATAATTACTGACGTGTTTTTTATAGAGAAGGGAGCCTAAAGCCCATGACAATGTGGAGAGAAACGCAATTAAGAAACCTATGTTTTCTCCTGAAATTGATGGATCCATTATAAGGATGAGACCTATTATCCCCATTATAGAACCCATTATTTCCCTCTTGTTTGGTTTCATTCCTAATATAAAATAAGACAAGGGAATCAGAATAATGGGGTTGGAGAAAATTATTGTTGCGTCAAGTGAGGTTGAGGATATGGAAGCTGATAAAAACAACAATGTTACGAAAAACCCAATACCGAGGGAACCAATTAAAAAAATTTAATAAGTTCAAGAGGTTTAAGCTTTTGCCTTGGAGATATTAAGAATAGAAATACCCCACCTATTATAAACCTTGACAGAGCTAATGTGGTGAAATTAATTCCTTGACTCTCAGCTATTCTTGTTAAGGGGAACGTCGATTCCCATATTATTATTAGGGAAAGGGAATGGAGAGACCATGATATTCTATCCTTTTCCATGTATCTTAGAAAAGGTAACAAAAACAGTTAGTCAAACGTTACTGTTTCGCTGTTCTTACTTCCCATTTTCGTATTTGAGATCAAGAGTTTAATTCCTATAATTATTATTCTAAATTAATTAATTTATATAAATGTCTAATGGTAGATGAGAGAATCTAAAGCTTTTCTAGATAAAAAGGATTCAGCCATCCTATCGGAAACTGTGGACAGGGTTGAGAAAATCCAATGAGACCGATCCTTCTAATAAGCGCCATATTCATACCATCAATTTAGATAAAGGAAAGGCTATACTATTAAGTAATTGCTTAGCATCATCTTCTAGCTTTCTCCCTATATACCTTGAGTAACTGATCCATAGTGAGTACTCCAAGATATTTTCCATCCTTTATTACGCAAACCCATCTACTTTTAAGCCTTGCCATGATATCTAAGCAATCTTCAAAAGTTGAGTCTGGCCTCACGTATGGCACTCCTTTTACTACATATTTTTCTAAACTCTCATTATAATTAGTCCTTTCCAGATCCTTCAAATATACTACTCCTATAAAACTATCGTTATCGTCAGTCACAGGTAGGCTGAGGAAATTGTTTTCCATCATTTTAGAGATTGCAAAGCTTACTTTATCGTTTATCTTTGCCCTAATATCAGCTAACTCAGCCTCGCCTACTTTAATAATCCTTAATAATGGCATTTCATACTCGAGTTTGTGCGCAGGAGAATCCCTCCTAGTGGGAACTTGAGCTTCATAGATTGTATAATTACCTGATACTAAATAGGAGAGGGCCACTGCAATCATAGTACCTGGTAAGAGTTGCAGACTTCCTGTCATCTCTGTGACCATTACTATTACTGATAATGGTACTTTCCCAGAACCAGCAAAAAACGATGCCATACCTATTATAACGAATGGAGCTATTGTGGGGACTATATTAGGGAACAAATAATGGAAAATGAGTCCAAGATCTGCGCCTATAAATGCCCCTATAAAAAGTCCTGGTGCAAACACACCACCACTTCCACCAGAACCTATTGAAAAGGAGGTTGCAAGTATCTTTAAGAAAGGCAAAAGGGTCATGAGGACTAAAGTTGGAAAGAGAGGGGAGTAAAACACGTTAAATCTCTCGTACTCTACCAAATTTATCCATCCGTAACCAGTGCCCATCACTTCAGGTGCTATCAGAGCTATGACACTAGTTGCCAATCCCCCTATAACTGGCTTTAAATAATTGCTAACTTTCAACTTCTTGAAAAAAGCATGGATACCATAAAATGATTTAACATATAGTACTGCCATAATACCATTGACGATACCGAGGATTGCATATAATGGTAATCTTAAGGGGTTGAAGGATTCTGAATAATAACCGAACACTGGTGTAAAACCATATATTACACCGAATACTACATATCCTATAGCTGAGGCTATTAAAGATGGATATAAGATCTCAGGCTCTAGATCCCTCTTATATAGTATTTCTGCAGACAATAGAGCCCCCCCTATGGGCGTCTTAAATATCGTTCCTATTCCTGCCCCTATCCCTACAGCTACCATCCTCCTTCTGTCCTCAGGGGAAAGTTTCAGCAAATCCGCTAATACGGAACCTATGCCAGCAGAGAATTGCGCAGTAGGACCTTCTCTTCCAGCGCTACCTCCAGATCCTATAGTTGCTGCTGAAGCTATTATCTTCACCGGTACTACCATCCACCCAACCTTACCTTGAAAGTAATGATAAGCCTTTATGGCAGCATCTGTCCCGTGACCCTCAGCCTCGGGTGCAAAGGTATATACTATAAATCCAGAAATGAGGCCTCCAAGAATTAATGAAATGGGAATTAAGTAATAATTTCCAATATTGAAGGTAAAGGAAAACGGGTTCCCGCCCTCACCTATAGGTTCTGGATAAGACATACCTACTAATCCACGTATAAAAACGAACTCTGATAAGCGTAGTAAAGTATAAAATATCGTAGCTGCAAACCCCGCTATTGAGCCTGATATTATGCCCAAAATGAACCATTTCTCGAAATAGGACAACTTATCGAAAAATTTCATACATTACTTCTAGACAACTCCAATTTAAAAAGTAACTCACAGTTTACTATAGTACTCTAAAATTTTTTATGTTATAATTTTATCCCGTTAGGAGTTATTGAGTTATTTATGAAGTATTATCACAAAGAAAGCCAGGCTTTAGTATTAATTATATTGCTTCTAATTAATATAAGTATAAGCTTGTGTTTTACGATATAGATGATGCAGTCTATTTAGTGCTCTATTATCATAGCTAAAATCTTATTGCATACCAGCATCACTTAATACATGAGAGTGCTATTAATTACTATTTAAGGAAAGTACTAACCCCTTTAAGCCCAATTCGTATACCCAAAATTCAGTCCAATTAAAGAGCCATCTGAAGCGCTTTTAGGGAAAATTTTGGCTCCATCGTAAATGGCGAGATCTGTCAACTCTTTGTCATATCTAGATGTTTATAATAAATATTACTTCAAACGGACAATCCTTTACTGTTGAATGCGTAAAGGTGGAGAGATTGAGATGAATTAAGGTCATCTCAAATATTTTTATGTTTTTCGTTAAAGATTAATATATAGCATTATTGTGTTAACGTTGAAAGAGTTTCATCTAATATATGTTTAAGCAATTCAGCTCTCCCAACTACTTAACTCACCCTTTTACAATAGGTTGTAAATGGTTAAGTAAGCTTCTCACTATTATTTCTTTAGAAATAAATATGTAAATAGGAAAAAATTTATTTTTACTTTCTTGTCTCTTTACCTTCCTAATTAGAGGTTGTGTAACTTATTAATGATTGTAATCGTCATAGAGGTTTTTAGCTAATATCTTTAATGACATTCTTTGTCCTTCTAAACTTCTCCCATTTAATCCATAACTTTAGAATTGCCCTCTAGACTTCATAGCCTCGTATACTCTCCTAACTGCTAAACTCATAGCCGCAGTCCTTATATCATAGTTTCCTAATGTCCTCCACTCATTTATAACTGCTTTATATGCGCTTTTCATTTCCCTTATTAACCTATCCTTTGCCTCTTCCTCAGATATTACTTGCCCCATTTTATTATTGGCCCACTCTATATGGGAAACAACGACACCACCAGCATTAGCTAATATATCTGGAATAACGTAAACACCTCTTTGTTTCATGATCTCGTCTGCATCTGCTGTCAAGGGACCATTAGCTCCTTCTACTATTACTTTTGCTTTAACTCTAGAAGCATTGAGCTTAGTTATAACGTTCTCTATAGCAGCTGGTATTAAAACGTCTACATCCGCTTCAAGTAATTGTTCATTAGTTATAACCTTTCCGCCAGGATAATTAACAACGCTTCCTGTCTTGTTTTTTACTTCCATTAACTTTTCATAGCTTAATCCCTCTGGATTATAAACACCTCCTTTAGCATCGCTCACAGCAATCACTTTTACCTTGTTCTCCTCTAAGAATCTAACAGCATTTGATCCCACGTTTCCAAATCCCTGGATGGCTACTCTCTTGCCCTCGTAACCTCCCAAAAAGGTTTCCATTGCTTCCAGAGCTATTGTAGCTACTCCTAAACCAGTACTTATTATTCTTGTTTCCAATCCTCCTAAGTTCTTAGGCTTACCAGTAACTATAGCGTAATCAACTTTACCTGTTATCCTAATATATTCATCCACAAACCACGCCATAATCCTAGAATCAGTATTAACATCTGGAGCAGGAATATCTAGATCACTTCCTATATCCCTAGATATTGCATCCACATAATTCCTAGTCAACTCCTCCAATTCATCTTCAGTTAAAGTACTTGGATCTACCCTTATCCCCCCTTTTCCTCCTCCATATGGTAAGCCCAAAAGGGAGTTCTTCCAAGTCATGATCATTGCTAAAGCTGTTACTTCCTCTTGGGTGACCGCTGGATGGTATCTTAAACCTCCCTTGTAAGGACCTAGGGCACTATTGTGTTGGACTCTCCATCCCAAAAAAGTCTTGACCTTCCCATTCTTTGTTCTTACGGGGATTTTAACTTGTATTACCCTCTCTGGTATACTTAATACTTGGACTAATGAATCGTCAAGCCCCAATATCTCAGCGATCTTCTGAAGCTTCTTTACCTGTTGAGTGTATAAATTCGATGACATTACTTCTTCTATAGCTAATGCCATAATTATCAAATAATATATAGAAGGTACATTCTTAAAACTTGGAAGCATGAAATTTAAAAACAAAACGTTTTACTTTAATTTGCCTTTTTAATAATATACAGATTAAAGTTCCTTAGGAGTTTGCTCTTTCATTATCTTCTTCATATATTCCTTATACATGCATCTATCCTGTATTACCTTTATTCCATGCTCTTCAGCTTTCCTAGCCGCCTCATCACTTCTTATTCCCTCTTGAAGCCATACAACTTTTACATCTCCTATTTTTTTCTTTCTCTCTATTACTTCATCTATTATCTTTGGTACTTCGTTGGATGGCCTGAAGACTTGTACAACATCTATTTGAGCTGGAACATCTAATATGCTCTTATAAGACTTTAGTCCTGCAATCTCATTGGCAGTAGGATTGACAGGATAAATTATGTAGTTTTTACTTAATAGAAACATTGGGACTTTATGAGCTGGTTTTGAAGGATCTTTTGAGAAACCAACAGTTGCTATTCTCCTGTAGTTTTCCAGTACGTACTTAATTAAATCCTCCATATATAGTTTTCACCCTCTAAATTTATAAATGCTCAATAAGAACTCAGATCAAAGTTAACTTTATTGATAAAAACCAAGGCGGTATTTTATTGAAATGAAAACTACGTTATTGCTTAGTTTAAAACAACTAATTATATAAGCAATAGGCGATGAAGATTGCTTTTTCTGTTAGATCTAAAATGAGTATTAAATGTAGAAATATCTTTAAACTTTAAAGAACTCCTTGATCTACATTTAAGTACATTTAGGGCAATCATAAAGGAGAACAGCGTTTTCCATAGTTCATTGAGATCAATTTAAGTAGCGTTTATGTAACCTAAGACCCTAGTAGAGTTTCTTGGAACGTTTGGGCTCAAAATCGCATACCTATTAGGAACTGGGATTGGTCCTTTGAGCTCTATTTCTATTTCCCCTTCTTCTCCTGGTTTTAGTTCATTAACCGCTTTCCCTTGAACGTATATTCCCCTACCTACTACAAACACTTCGTTATTTATCGAAAACTTAGAGAACTTAAAGGACACTGCGTTACCTCTAAGGAATTTAGTTGTTTCTACTCCAGAGTAAAAACAATAACTTCCCTCAAGCGCTTCGATGTCCTCTCCCTTTAACGCTATACCAACTCTTATGCCCTCTCCAACAGAATCATAATCCTTGTCAAGCACTTGTATGCTCTTTACCTCCCAATATCTTCCTGTAGGTAATGACCTTATTTCTTGGCCTTTCTTCAATGTTCCTGAGGTTACAAACCCTAAAGAAACTAGTCCTACCCGTTTGTCCCTACACTTTCATTTCACTCATTTTATGTTCAATCATGATCGAGCAGGGACTTAGCCCTCAACCACCTTTTAGGTGGGTCATGGGACTCCTTCGAGCCCAACGGCATTTGGCTCACATCCCCGCAATCACTCCCATTCTTTTGGGCAGAGCCCACATCGGCGTGGGAGGTCATCCTTAATCAATAAAAGTTGATATAAACAAATATAAAAAGATTTCTGTTAACGCGAAAAAGGATTCAGCCCTTAACCTTAAAGTATTTATCTATTGACACTACAGTTAAGTTTTCAGATACCTTCTCCTTCTTTTCAACATTTATATTAGTTGCAAACCTGGCGTTTAATCCCTTAATTATGGCTTCAGCGCTTCTCCTCTTCTCTTCTCTCCAATAAAGGTTGGTTTTTACTCCAAGGGCTTCTCCAAGAAGCAATGCTTCCCCATCAGCCCATGAGGGGTTTTCTGGAAAAGCAACATATATTTCATCCACAACAGAGGCAAATTTCATGAAGTTTGAAAACTTTTCTGGATAATCGTTGGGCGTTACATATGCTATCAAACCCCAATCAGTTATTTTATAGTATAAGTTTAATGAATTCCTCTCTTCCTTCTTTCCTAATCCTTCAGCTAATGATTCCTGAATTCTAAAATCCGATGATATGATCCCTATTATTCTCCCTATCATTATATCCTTCATTATCTTGCTCTAAGAAATTTAATTGCTTTTTAGCTTCCCTTAGTTTACTATTATATATAACTCCCTAAATATAATGATTTTCTACAAAGAGATATAGCTCCATTAGTGGCAATGTTGAGAATTTTGCTTTTGTTATTTTGGATAACTCAATTCGTTAATCTTTGATTTGTCGAAAAAAGAAAGGTAGCCTTGAACTTACAGTCCAAAAATTTAAAAGTGATCTAATTGTCATATCAAGAATTATGAGTATCGAGGTAAACGAGATTTACTCATCATTCCTAGAAATATCAATATTTATCTTCTTAGCCGAACTCCTAGGTACTTTCATGAGTAGGTTGGGTTTTCCTGAAGTCATAGCTGAAGTAACTATTGGGATAATGTTGAGTCCATACGCTTTGGGCGGTTTAATTAACAGTCTGCTAGGGATAAAGCTCTTCACAATAAACAATTATATCATACTCTTTTCTGAACTCTCGGTAATCTTACTAATATTTGCGTCTGGTCTTGATCACGGCTTTTCTTCATTAAGAAAATCTGGGATACATTCAGCGTTAGGTGCAGTATTTGGGGCTATACTTCCAGTTATCTCCTCCCTAGTAGTGTTCTCCATTTTTTATCCTTTTTATTCTGCATTGCTTATTGCTACAGCCACCGGTGCCACAAGTGTTTCAGTTATAGCCTCAATAATAGAAAAGGAGGCAAAGAATGATGAAATAGCAAGCTTCGTTTTATCCGCAGCTGTAATAGATGACGTAGTAGACTTAGTTTTGCTATCCATTTCCTTATCAATTATAACTAGCGAGGTCAACTTAATTTCAATAGGACTAAGTGCTTTGAAGGCAATAGTTTCATGGCTGGTTATACTTGCTGTATCCCTTTTGGTTATACCTAAAATATTCAAAAACTTAAAAGATGCTTATATTGAGGAGACCTCCTTATTGATCCTCTTTGCGCTAATCGTTATAATGGGTATATTGGGCTTTTCCCCAGTTATAGCCTCTTTTATAGCAGGCGTCGCAATTGCTGAAACAGTTAAAGTGGAGAAGGTGAAAGCAATTATAAGGGTTTTACTCTCAATTTTCGGTTCATTGTTCTTCGTGATAGTAGGAGCTGAATTCAATCTTTCAATATTAAGCTTAAATGTATTAGTAAACTCCTTGATCCTAACTGGCCTAGCATCTATCTTCAAAGTAATAGGTTTCATGCCCTTCATTTACATGAAAATACGGAATTTAAAGAAAAGCCTAATAGGTTCGTTCGGCATGATACCAAGAGGTGAGGTAGGTTTAATTATTGGTTCAATAGGATATTCAATGAATGTATTAAACCAAGAGGAATATGGAATAATCATATTGATGTCTCTTTTAACTACTGTAGTTGGAGCAATACTATTCAAAAAATACCAGTATTGAGCTATGTTATGGGTATTATCTATTCCAACAAAAAGAACTCCGGGAAAATCACAGAATTAAATGCCTTATGCCTTATTAACTTTTTTATTAAAAATATTTAGTGAGAAAAATGAAGGTCACAGTCTACAAACTAGGAAAGTCATCTGTGTTCTCACTTCCTAAAGAAATATTAAAGGAGGTTGATAATCTAAAGGTAATTGTAAACAGGCAAACGTTAAATTGTAGTAAGTCTAAAAGGGGTACAAAGGTCAAGATATTTGTCAAGGATATAGAACCTGGACAATATGAAGCCAAGATAATAGGAAATAGGATAGTCATGAAAAAGGAAACGGTTAATCAAGTCGTAGCTACTTCTTAGTGTAGAACTTAGTTCAATACCTTCAAGATATAGGGGTTTTTGGATTTCATTTTGTCACAGCATGTCCAATCTAGAGATTTAGTTCGTTCAAAACCTAGGAGTCAGTCTAAAAATCCCAAATAAAATGATCTAAGGGCTTCCATTGGATCCATTAACATTTAATCTGTTTTCACTTGCCTCTTTCTGGGCAAAAGACCCTGTTAGGAAATTATCGTATGAAAACTGGCATTATATAAAGGATCTACTATGATAGTGAAAGATAGTTCATATAACTGTGAGACTATAACACTTACACGTAACTTCTAAATACTTATAATCATTTTTAATTACTATGGAAGGTACTTAACACATAGTAAGTTACGCCACGGGTAAACACATTTAAACCTACAGAGAACGTGCTAGTGTCAAAGATGGTTTGCATAGGCAAGACAAAACTTGAAATGGAGAGACTAGTAAACCCATCAAATACAAATGTTATAAATATTCTTCACGGAGGAATAATGACTGAATGGCTTGTGGAAATCTCAATGGCTACTGCTTCAAGGCATTCTAATGGAAGAGTTTTACTTGCACACGTGTATGATATAAATTTCTCTAAAAAGGTCTTTGTAGGGAACGTAGTGAGGTTTATTTCATATATATGTAATGTAGGTAATACTTCGATGGATGTCCTTACTCAGGCTTTTGTAAATGATGAGAAAGTAGTAGATTCTCTTTTCACGTATGTAGCAGTAGATTCTTCGAACAGACCAAGAATTGTTAGGGAAAAAGTTGAACCATGTAATGAAGTTGAAGAGGCTTTATATAATAATGTAAAAAAGATAAGGGGTAATTGGATAATTGGAATCTCCAAAGTAAAGGCTGAAAAATTTAATATAGTGGACGAAAATGAGGGTCTGACTAATAAATCTAAGGACATTTTCTGGGTTTCACCTTCTCAGAGCGTTGATGGTATGATAATGTCAGCCAGCAGGTTATTGAAGCAGATGGATGACTTGGGGGCAATTGTTGCAGGAAAATATGCAGAGGGAACAGTGGTAACAGTACATATAGATGAGAGCTCATTTCATGGTCCTGTAAAAGTCGGGAGCATGCTTCAGCTTTCCGCAGCTATTACCTATGTGGGAAACACGAGCTTAGAAGTTAGGATCAATGTTTTCTGTAACGATCTTGAAGGGAATTTCTTCAGGGTAACATCTTCATACTTCACATATGTAAGGATTGATAAAGATGGAAACCCATCAAGGGTTAGGCAATACAATCCATTGAATGATTATGAAAGGAAAATGTTTGAAGAGGGTGTAAGGAGAAAAGAAGAGAGGCTTAAAAAGAAGCTTCTATTAATTTAGTAAAAACATATTCCAATAGCCTTTTTTCTACCTGCTTCCATTAAACCATGGAGTTCATGCTCTCTGGTTAGCTTTTTTATAAAGTTACATTTGAATACCTTAAAGATAAGATAAAGTATTTTTCTTTATCCTCTAAAATAATTGGGTCTATCAAGTTATGAATCCTTTTTCCATGAAAAGCTTTTACATGTATTAGATACCATTTTTATTAGATCAAAACGACTTCTAAGAGGACAATGATCAAATGGGTGGGATGAAAAGAAGCGGTTTAGGTGAAATGTGATTGAGGTAGAGTAAGGATATCCTTCATACCAATTGCCTCAGCCCTACTCATATCCTCCCTTTCCTCATTCACTACTTGGCTTTTAATTTAAAGTCTACTCCTATAAAATGAAAGGGGCAAAAAGGGAAAAATGTAATCCTCGAGCCTTAAGTTTCCTCTTGTCTTTACACTTTCATTTTTCACCCATTTTATTATATTTTTTAGTTAAGTAGTTTAGCCCTCAACAACTAGCTTTCCTTAGAGGGTAAATGATATGAAGTTCTATAGAGCCCCCCTTTTGTAAAAATTTTAAACTCTAGTTTTCATAGTCCTTGAACGACTTGATATCTAGAGAGGGAAAATCGCTGATTTGGCTGAGCTTTATATTACCTTTAATATACAGAATTGGACTAGAAATTTACTCCCTCCCATATACAATAGGCTATGACCCAATGACCTCTTATATCCCCTTCCTGATGCAAAGTAATCCCCTTTCCTCTTTACCTTCTTTCCCCTTTTATTATTTAATAGCATATGGCCTAAATATTATAATCAATAACCCAGTAATCACAGTTAAATTAATTGCAATCCTACTTAGCGGATTCTTAGGCTTGGCTTTATATTTATGGTCTATGACTTTCCTGCAATCTAAGAAAATGTCCTTTCTCTTTTCGCTTAGTACTTTTTTTTACTTCTCCACATTAACGTTGACGTGGGGACTTCATAGGAATGTTTTGGGTTTAATTTTCATGCTACTAGCATTGACTTGTCTTAAGAGCAGAAGATTTAAGAATCTCACACCTCTGTTTTCCTTTCTAACTGCATTTTCTCATCAATTAGAATCTCCTTTACTCTTCTCCATGATGGTGCCCAGAATAGTCAAAAGGGACTTTCATGCAGTAATAAGCTCAATAATCGCATGTTTAACTTTCCTCGTCCAAGTTATCTTATCTTTTAATAGCTTTCAGAATTACGTGAATAGCTACGTAATTCCAAATAATAATGGAGTATATCCAGAGGGGTTAATGGGACTCGAGTTCCTTCTATATTTAATAGCTCCCTTGCTTCCATTTTTACTTGTAATTATACTTAAACGGAGAAGACTTAATATTAATATTGAGCAAATTATTTGGTTGCTTATAACTTTCCTATCCATACCAATATTTAATCAAGGCTTCAGGATTGCACTTCTTTTCCCAATTCCACTAATATTACTCATATTTATGAATTCTTCCTTCAAGAAACTTATAGCACCACTCATTATAGTAATAACCGTCCTGGCTATTGGATTTTCCTCATTTCCCGCGAGCAATCCATTTCCTTATTTTGAGAAACCTATTATGTTTAATTACCAATTTAACCATGTAATACCTTCTAGCATGTTACAAAACACTTTCCCAATCAGTGAAGAACAAAACCTCACATTATTAATGCAGGCTTCAAAAAATGTCCTAGAAAAGGGGAACAAGAGTGTCTTATTAATCAACGATCCATTAGTCGGTTATGCATATCTCGCTAATATACCAATGAACAGCGTTATAGTATATGGTGAACCTTGGGATAACGCTAGTAAGGTAGTGGATCACCTACTCTCTGATGGATATAGTGTTTACGTTATTTGGCTTCTTCCAGGTTATGATTGGCATAATGCAACAATAAATCAGATTTTGGGGCAATTCAACTACACAATTGATAATTCAAGTAATCCCTTCGCATTATATTCGATTAAATTATAATTAAGTTATTAAAGTTTATTTATATAATTCCCTTAACGCGGAACCCACTTTTAAACCATATTTTTTAAGCTTATCCGCCCACTCCATTGCTTCGTTATCATCCATCTTAACTATAGTTTCACATACCTTTTTCAAGGACTGTTTAGATCTTAACCTTGCAGCTGAGACTACAATCAGTGTAGCCTTAGCAGCTAAAGGCCCCTCCACTTCGTAAACCTCTAATGCTTTATTTTTAACTACTATTTTCGCATTTGATGAGGTGAGTAAGTTCCTCATGAATTCCTTTATTACCTCTGCATTCCCTCCCCTGGCCCTATATTCTTTTACCGTTTTATCCCCTTCCTTAAAGTAAACAGCTACACTTTCACCTATTGATACTCTGAAGACCATTTTTTCCTACCATAATTTACGTTTATGATTTTAAATAAAAGGTTTTCCATCAATGAACCTTTTCCTGATTTACTTAAACTCTATGGAGTTTATTATCATTGTGCACTAAGATTTAATCTTCCTTCTTTTTCAAGCTTTAATACTATGAACTCAGTTAGATATAACATGCAGCAGAAACAATTACCACCACATCAAAGATACTTGAAGAAGTTCATAATATATGCAGCCTTAGGCATACCTGAGCTAGATCTAAAGAATTATAAACTGATAATAGATGGTTTAGTTGAAAATAAACTTGAGCTTTCATATGAAGACTTAGAAAAGATGGAACACATAACTTATGTCAAGGACTTTCACTGCGTTACTGGATGGAGCATAGAGGATGTTAAATGGGAGGGAATTCCATTGAGAGTCTTAGCTGAGAAGGCGAGAGTTAAGAGAGAGTCCAAGTGGATAATGTTTTCGTGTCTTGATGGTTATACGGCGCCAATACCAATAGAAGATGGGCTTAGTGAAGATAGCATTTTAGTGATGAAGATTAATGACAAACCTCTAACTAAAGAACAAGGATTTCCACTTAGACCTTTCATTCCTAACTTATATGGCTGGAAGAGCGCAAAGTGGTTAAACAGGATCACTTTCTTAAAGGACTATGAAGATGGATATTGGGAATCTTATGGGTATCATGAAAGGGGCAATGTTTGGGATGAAGAAAGGTTTAAGGGACTTAAAGGAAAACACAGTCCAAGGAGACCTTACCTTATTTAGCTTTTCTGTTTGGATATAAACCAGGTCTAATGTAAACTCTTTTTGGTTGTACAATTGCTCCCTTCTCCATCTTCAATATTTCATCGAAATTATAGCTAGAAATTCCTAAAGCAACCAGTTCTCCCTTCTTAGTCATTATTCCAACTTGAGAACCTCTCTTGATCCCTTCTTGCACAGCCAATATTCCTGGTGCCATTAAGGGGGAGCCATTAGCTATTGGGTTAACTGCAAAATCACTAACAACTATTTTAGGGATACCGCAGAGCGAAAACTCGATAGGTAAAAGGATTTCCCTTATATATTTTTCCTCTCCTTTCTTCAGCATATATATTGCCTCTGACAATTCATGCATAGTCCTGCAATTCTTCTCCTCAGTGAATATACCGCTTTTAGTTCTTCTCAATTCCCTTAAGTTAGCCCCGCACCCTAATACTAATCCCATGTCATGGCATAACTTCCTTATGTAAGTGCCTGCTTCAGTTAAAACCCTGAATAATACATATCTACCATTCCTTTCAATGATCTCAATTTCGTAAACTCTCTTAACTCTCAGCCTCCTCTTGATAGAGGACTTTAAAGGCGGTTTCTGGTATATCTGGCCTTTGAACTCATTTATTACTTTACTTAATTCTCCATCACTAACGTCACAGTGCAGTTTCATAACACCAATATATTCCTTAATTGCATTGAAGTTGATGCTTATTATTTTCGTAGATTGACCTATGAACACTGGTAATACTCCTGTTACCTTGGGATATCCCCGCCTACCCTATTAGGGTCAGGCCCAAGGGTCCCACTGTGCCCAGCCTTGTTTACGTTTAACATTTTTTTAACCCAGTAAACCACTTCATGGCTAGTAGGTCCTGGTGGCTTGTCTAGGTTTAACACGCTATTATTAATATATTCATTAATAGGTCTCTCATAAGGATTGAAACCGCTTTTCACCACATCCTTTTCTTCCCTTATTATCATCCATTTAGACTGATGACTACAAAAACTATCTATGTCTTCTAATATTCTAGGTATTTCCATGTTTTTCACATGCTCTTAAGCTGGATCTTTACTTCCTCCTTCATAAAGTCTATTAAGTTGTTTTTCTCAAGTTCCGCTTTCACCTCTTCATCTGTAGCTCCCTTCTTAATCTCTATTTTCTTATCTGTAGGTTCCAAATGCATGATGTTAACTCTCCTCCTCTTCACTCCGTTGACTCCCTTAGGGCCTGTCACTAGGACGAAGTTACTATCTATTATATCAACTATAACACACTTCCTTCCAGCTTCTCTTCCCCTTAATTTGATGCATATTTTACCTATTTCTATTATAGGCATTCAATTCACCTATTCGATAATAAAGCAGTCTATTATAAGGTTATTTTAACTATTAGTTTCAGTTATCTCTGAAAATTTATTAGGAGGTTAAGTGAAATTGTGAGTGTGGAGGACAACTTGGTAGCAAATGATGCTATATATATGAGTAGAGATAAGAGAGTTATTATATATAATATTAGACTTTATAACGATTACAGCTTCAAAATAACTGGTTTAGTTGAGTCCTCAAGCAGAGAAGGTGTTTATCATAGAGTTAGCGTGATAATTAAGAATAAATGGATAACTAATGGTTTTTGCGACTGTGAGGGCTTTGCATTCTTAGGAGGACCTTGTATTCACATGATCAAGCTGAGAAATGTTGGGGTGAGGGCTATAAGGGAATATGAGATGTCGATAAAGCACTAGAAATTTAAAAATCAGTTTAAATGATTCCTCAAGAAGAATCAAGTGTAATTGCGCGTTTTCTCTATTATATTTGAGTTCTATAGTTAGTTTAAATTACTCATTGCCATATAATTATTAAGAATCATTAATAATAAAGGTTGTAGTGGTAAATAGATTTAGAAGATGCAAAGGGTTAAGAGACTTACCAGGATGTTGTCCGGAATTACAGTAGTTGCAATTATGACAAAGCCACATAAATGCCCTCATGGGAAGTGCGTTTTCTGTCCTGGAGGAGTAGAATACAATACTCCCCAAAGTTATTATGGCAATGAGCCAGCCCTTATGAGAGCTATACATAACAGTTATGATCCATTTTTCCAAGTTCATTCTAGGATATCTCAATACATAAGGATAGGGCATACTCCAAGTAAAATAGAGTTAATCATTATGGGTGGAACTTTTCTATCTACACCAGTGGAATATCAGGACTGGTTCGTTACAATGGCATTGGAAGCAATGAATAGATATCCATCATTGGAAAAACCTATCTCCTATAGTTTAGAAGAGGCCAAGAGGATTAATGAGGGAGCAAAACATAGGGCAGTGGGCATTACTGTTGAGACCAAGCCTGATTGGGGAAAGGAATGGCACGCAAATCAGATGCTTAAATTGGGAGTTACTAAAGTGGAGTTAGGAATCCAGACAACTTATGATGATATATTAAAGGTAACCAACAGGGGTCACACAGTTAAGGACTCTATAGAATCAACAAGAATACTCAAGGATAGTGGATTTAAGATAGTGTATCATGTCATGTTAGGTTTACCCAGCTCTGACCCAGATAAAGACTTGGATTCCTTTAGAAGGATTTTCGAAGATCCAGACTTTAGGCCAGATATGTTAAAGATCTACCCTACTTTAGTTGTAGAAACAGCACCCTTAGTTCATTTGTGGAAAAAAGGCCTATACAAACCTTATGATACTGATACTCTAGTGGAGTTAATCTCAGAGATGTATAAATATATCCCAAGATGGGTCAGAGTAATGAGGATTCAGAGAGACATTCCTGCAACTATAATACTAGATGGAAACAAGAAAGGCAATTTGCGAGAGTTGGTTGAGGAGAGAGCTGAGAAAAAAGGAATAAAAATAAATGAAATTAGATATAGGGAAGTAGGATATATGTGGCTTCACAGGGACAAGTTACCTAAGGAGGTGAAAATGAAGAGGGAAACATATGAAGCGAGCAAAGGAATCGAAGTTTTCCTATCCTTTGAGGATGAGGAGCAGGACATAATAATAGGATACTTAAGGCTTAGATATCCTTCATCTCTAGCTCATAGGAAAGAAATAGATGGGAAGACTACAATTATTAGGGAGCTTCACATATATGGCATTGAAGTTCCACATGGAGAATGGGATGAAATGGCTTTCCAGCACAAGGGATTTGGAAGCGAACTGTTAAAGGAAGCGGAAGAAATATCAAGGAACGAATTTGATGCAAGAAAAATACTAGTCCTTTCAGGAGTAGGGGTAAAGGAATATTACAGAAAAAGGGGGTACACTGACCTTGAACCATACATGGTTAAATACCTTAGCTAAGGAGGAGACTAAGGAGGCATATAATTATATAATTCATAGAAGGAGGAATTTGCCTTTCGTAAATTTGGTCAAGGAATTTCCAGTTTTAGATGTTGGATGCGGTTCAGGTAATAATTGCATAGTCCTAAAGGGACTAGTAATATGCCTTGATATATCCTACAGACAATTGATGGAAGCTAAGAAGAGGGGGTGTGAGAACTTAATACAAGCTGACATGGAGTATTTACCAATAAGGAGTGATTCAATAATGAACGTTATATGTTTTGCAACGCTACACCACTTACCAGAACCTAGTAATGCATTAAAGGAAATCAAGAGGGTGTTAAAGGGAAAAGGCAAAGTACTCATAACAGTTTGGCTTATTCAGCCTAGGTTTCTTTTTAGAAGGTTTATTTGGATGAAAAGTAGAATAGATAATAATTTCACAGTTAAGCGATTCTTCAGGTTGTACTATCCTTTAGAACTCAAGAAAGTGATGGAACGTCAAGGCTTCGAGACACTAAGTTACAAAATTTACAGAATAAAGTCCTTGCTTCCAAACAATGCGTTTTATTATGGGGAAAAACGGTTGAATTAGAAAACTTTATGTACTTTCAATATATTAGTCCTACCTTCTGGTTCCCTTGGATCACCAGTCACGATAACTATGTAATCCCCAATCTTCGCTAACCCAACTTCCTTAACTTTTTCGTTAGATAGATATATTAAGGACTCCAAATCAGGCAACTGGCCTACTTTTAAACCCATTACTCCCCAGACAAGTTCCATTTTCTTTAGGACTTTGTCATTTACTATTAACCCTAGGATGGGCATGGTTGGCCTGTGCCTAGCAACCCTTAATACTGTCTTCCCAGATCTACTAGCAGCAACTATAGCCTCTGCCTTAATCATTTCAGCAAGCCTTACTGCGTTATAAGCTATTGCATCATCTATGTTCTTAGTAGGCTTGATTTGTTTTGGGATTTTCACCTCAACTGACACTATTATCTTGTTTAGGGTATCTATTGCTTCTAGAGGATATTTACCTATAGCCGTTTCCTCCGAAAGCATTATAGCATCTACTCCAGAGATTACAGAATTTGAGACATCTATTATCTCAGCTCTAGTAGGAATAACGTTACTCACCATTGATTCAAGTACTTGGGTAGCTAGAATAACTGGCTTTCCATAAGCCCTCGAAATGTTTATTATCCTTATTTGAGCTTCAGGTAGCTTTTCTATGCCTATTTCCACTGCAAGATCCCCCCTAGCTACCATTATTCCATCTGAATTAGAAACTATTCCCTCTAGGTTCTCCAAAGCCTGTTTTTTCTCTATTTTGCTTATAACCCAAGCAGAGCAATCCTTCTCATTCAATATTGATTTAACTTTTAGTATTTCATGTTTAGTCCTTACAAAGGATAAACCTATGAAGTCAGGATTAAACTTGGCCCATTTATTTAGCAGATCTAAATCCCTTTCTGTGACTTCAATTCCCTCCTTTATATCTGGAATGTTTATTCCCTTCCTAGAAGTCAATACTCCTCCTTTCTCAACTATACATATGGCATTACCGTCCTTAATTTCCAATACTTTAAGCTTTATTATACCATCTGCTAGAAATATTTCTCCTCCTTCCCTTGCATAGTGGAAAAATTCCCTATCTACTGGTATACCATTTCCATATGCAGAGAATCTTATTTTCTCCCCTTCCTTAAGCAAAATAGGGGAGCTTAAATCCCCAACCCTTATTTTTGGTCCAGGGAGGTCTATGAGTACTGCTCCTCCTACATCCTTGACTAAGTTGAATAGAGATAATTGATCTTCGAAACTTCCATGAGCTAAGTTTATCCTAAATACATTCACTCCTCTTTTCTTTAGCTCTGAAATAACCTCTCTACTCGATGTTGAAGGACCTAGCGTTGCTACAATTTTTGTTCTTCTGAACATTTCTCATCAAGCTTTTAATTTTCCCTTCATTATACCTAGGGACTTATCAGTCTTCTCTATTGACTTAATAGCATCCCTTTCAATTCCAGTTATAGCTCTAATAGCGTCAATGTTTTCTGGCACTACTATAGACTCTTGATGTACTGTATAGATTAGAGAGAATTCGTTTCCGAAAGTCTTTATTGAATCTTCTATCACTATAACCTCTGGCATATCAGACCTATGCCTCCCTAGTTCTCTAGCCAATTCAAAGAGGTTTCCTGTTCCCTCAATTCCCATTTCCTCAGCACTTAAAGTTACTATTCTATTAGTAGAGGATAGGACTTCTATTATGTCATCGCTCTTAACTTTTTCCCTTAGCTCTCCGTAAATTACATGGACATGCATTAATGGACTTGGTACTGCAACTGCCATTGAAAATATATCCAAATTAGGTAAAATTGTTTTCACGTCTTCTGCGTGATGACTTGGGCTTTTAGGAGGATCGAAATTTATTGAATCTAATGGTCCTTTCTTTACCTCATTTATGTCAGAACCCCTTCTTATTATTGAAGCCCTAATCTTCGTAACACCGAAAGACTTATCTAAAGTAGAAATTACCCTTGTCAAGGCAGTAGTATTGCAGGAAACAACCCTAACGAAGCTCTTTCCCAAAGCCTGCTTGTAGTTAGCTAGTGAGTTAAATGAGACCTCGGCTACGCTTGCCTTTTCTCCCCCTTGGAATATTGCCTTCTTCCCATTTGATTTATAGAGTTCCTTGTAAGTTGCTCCTACTCCATTTGGAGTTGCATCGATGATCACATCAGCTACTTTAACCATATCCTCAATGTTTCCTTGAGTCTCTATGCCAGCCTCTCTGAATTCCTTTTGCTTATTTGTATATATCTTTATACCCCTCTTTTGGGCTAGTAGAGCCGTGAAATCAGGAGTTACCTTTGAGACTCCTATAAGCTCCATGTCGTCTTGAAGCATTACTGCATTAGCTATTCTCTTCCCTATAGTTCCATATCCATTAACAGCAACTTTCACTTTCATGCTCTCACACAAATTTCCAGTTAGAGAGTTAAAACTGTTTGCATCGCTATCTATTACTAAGCTAATCTAATTGCGTTTTAAAGGCAATATTTATATGATTATTAATATTATATCATTCCTATATAAAGATCTTGAAGTATGTGAAGTTAAGAACTCCTCTTCGGTTATAAGTAGTTTTAGACAAATTATCGGATTCATATTATTTTATACCCTTAATACCTATTCAATTAAGTTTATAAACTAACATTATCATGCGAAGAAAAGGCATAAAAGAAGTAGAGGGCAATATGAAGGAAAGGCAAAAAGGAAACTCTTTGTATGGAGGATGTTGTAAATGGCATGGGGGTTGTGGAAGGAGGAATACAACTCACTAAATTTCCATGAAAATAAGGCCTTTTATGGAAGTGAACTCTTTTCAGGGAAAGGCTTACATTCACTTGGTTTGCATTAAATTGAGATGGTTTTATGCCATTTGAGAAATGTTAAAAGGGTTGGGATTGAGGAGCTCTGAATGAAATGTCTTTACCTCAAAGTAATAAAGATTCTCTTGGAATAAAGATTTTGGTAGAGGATAAGCCGCGCTTAATACTGACTTCCTCCCCTCCATAAATTGCTGGGGTCCCCCTCATCGATTAGGGCATCATTTGAGGGGCAGTTGAGGGGGTAGAGAACCCCTCCCATTTAAGTTATTGCGATAATATCGTGATCATTCTCATAACAGCAATTATCACAGTGAAAATACCTATATCTAATCCCATTTTCTTTCCACATTTTGGGGAAGAAACTGATGAATAACGAGGCGAACTCAACAATTAAGCTATGCTTGCCACACCAATACTGCAACTATACTGCATTAAATACAACTTATCGCGAAAGTCCTTAGGCAACCTATCTACATTCTTGATAAGATTCTTGAGGTTCTCTAGCTTTATGACGTCTGCACTAAAATCCTCGGCAACTTCAATAGGAGGGAATCTGAGAGGGCAATCTTCATCAAATAGTAGCTCTGATCGCCTTAACCCTCCTAGCCATTAAGGAGATTTAGAAAATAAGGATTATTTAAATCATCATCCCAGCCCTAAACTGTAAACCAAAAATCCAAATCAATTGGAAAGGTTATTAAAGGATTTCTAAGGAAATTTTTGGGTCTACCGAGAAGGACGAGGCTTTCAACTTTTTGTAAAAGAATTTCCTAAACGCTAGCTCAAGAAGTTTTTAAACCAAGTATGGAAAGGAAGTCAAATACTTTATATATATAACCTTTATAACTTCAGAAGGGAACTTTTATATTATGAAGCAGATAGACCTCAGGGTTCTGGGAGATCAATGCAGTGCATCTAAATCAAAAGTTATAGAATTTGTAATAGGGGAGGGATTAAGTAAAGGGGAAGAAGCTGAGGTCATTTTAAGTGATCCAGATACTTGGTTCGCAGTAAGCAATTTAGGGGACCAATTAGGTTATTCCGTTTTAAGTAAGGAGAGAAGGGGAGAAAGCGAATATATTGTAATAATAAGGAAAAATTAGCTTAATGAGTTCAGACCAAAGATGATAATACTGCCATTGAAGTGTATAGTCTATTCTCAGCTTGATCCCATACGACGCTCCTATCTCCATCTATTACCTCACTATCTACTTCCTCCCCTCTCTTTGCTGGTAAGCAATGCATGAAAATTGAGTTGCCGGCAGAATACAACATAAGCTCCTTCGTAACTCTATAGATGCTTAATTTCTTCTTTTTTTCGATCATATTTTCTTGTCCCATGCTTAACCAGACATCTGTATATACTACATTTGCCCCCTTAACTGCGTCTCTCGGATCTTCAAAGAACTCTATTTCGAAACCTGAATTTTCAGCATTCTTTAGGGCATACCTTAAAACTTCTTCTTCAGGTCTAAGATCTTTTGGTGATGCCACTGAAAACCTAACATTGTAATAGCTTGCCAATTCTATCAAACTACTTAATACATTGTCTGAGCCATCTCCCACAAAAGCTATTTTTATTTTATCAATCTTGTTGAACTTCTCCAGTATAGTCATAAAGTCCGCAAGCGCTTGCAATGGATGAGCTTTATCACTTAACATATTTATAATGGGGATTCCTGAACTCCTCTGTAACTCAAGTAGGCTCTCGTGCTTATTAACTCTAGCTGCAATCGCATCCACATATCTTCCTAGAACTTTTCCTGTATCTGATACAGGCTCTCCTCTACCTAGCTGAAGTTCATCAGCTCTTGATATAATTGGATTTCCCCCTAACTTCCTAATTGCCACTTCCATACTTACCCTAGTCCTTGTACTGGGTTTTTCAAATATCAACAAAATGTTTTTCCCTCTCAAAGTCTTAGGAGTTGAAAACCCAGATTTAATCATGAATTTAAAGTTTAAAGAGAGGTTCAATAAGTAGTCCACTTCATCTCTTTTATAATCTCTAAAATTCAATAAACTTCTTCCCTTTAAGGCCCTCATCGTAGTAAATATTTACTAGAGTTTAAAAGTTTCCTACTTAGTCATAACTATAACATTTTTGCATAGCTTTAATTGCTTATAATTACTTTCAAAGTTACTGAAGAGAGTTATAGTTATATAGTGGTAACCCTATTCCCCCCCAATGATCTCCTTACTAATGCTCTTCTCACGAGGTTTTGGGAGTAAAGAAGGAAATAAGATGGTAAATGTATTTTTCCTTTGCTTGGGGATAGAATGATAAAGTAAATAAAATGACTTTTACTTTTCCACGGGAGAACCTACCATATTACCCCATTCACTCCAAGAACCATCATATACCCTTACTTTTGGATACTTTAGCAACTCCTTTAAAACGAAGAATGTATGGGAAGCCCTTTCTCCAATCCTACAATATACTATTACTTCCTTATCCTTTGTTACCCCTTTTGATTCATACAATCTCCTTAGCTCATCTAAACTCTTGAAAGTTCCATCTGGATTAACTGCCTGTGCCCAAGGGATGTTAACCGCTCCTGGAATATGACCTCCCCTTTGAGCTGCTTCAGTGGGATATTCTGGCGGGGCTAGAATTTTTCCTGTAAATTCATCTGGGCTTCTAACATCTACTAATACTACGTTTGGGTCCCTTAACTTTCTAAAGACATCAAGGAAAGTAGCTCTTATTGTGTAGTCTACTTTCTTCACTTTGTACGAAGTAGGAGTAACGTTTGGTACATCTTTAACTAATGGTTTTCCCATGTCAATCCACTTCTTCCTTCCTCCATTAAGTAACTTGACATCATCATGACCATAGATCTTGAAAATCCAATACGCAAAAGCAGCAAACCAGTTATTGTAATCACCATATAATATAACTGTATGATCGTTTGAAACACCCAACCTAGACATTAATTTCTCAAAGCCCTCTGGATCTATTATATCCCTCTCTGGATATTTGTTGAAATCCTTCTTCCAATCTCCTAGAACCGAATTGGGAATGTGTCCTAAATTATATGCAGTAGCTGGATCATAATCCACCTCTATCACTTTCACCTTTGGGTCGTTTAAATGCTTTTCAAGCCATTCTATTTCAACTACAGGTATATTCTCCTGAGACATATTTATCCATATATAATTAAAGTCATGACTTTTAAGACTTTAGATGAGGGCAATAGAATTTTACCTCTTCCCTCATTATTATTTTAGTGTTATAAAAAATATAAATAAAGTATAGAAAGTATTCCAATATTTCGTATTAAATACAACATGATTGTAATACTGAATAAGATGTATTTAAAAAAAGTTAAATGGAGGATAGCATGCTACCTCCTACTAGCTCCAACAAGTTAACGCTTAATATTTATTACCCTTTAAGAGGCCTTTATGTAGTTGAGAGTAATCTACAGGTAAAGTTATTCAGCCAAAGGAGAGGTGTGTTAAGGGATTTGCTCTTAACCTTGGTGAAGTCCAATGGATGAGGGTTAAATAAATTCTTGAAATTCAATGAAGCCCAGCTCCCAAGGACAAATTCAGAAATATCATCGTTTGTCCCTGTACTTTCATTTCACTCATTTTCATTCATTATAGGGACTTGTCCTTAAACCGCCCTTAACATTAGGTGGTTCATTAAACTCCTTAATGTTAAAGCATTCACTCGCACCTCTTTTATCACTCTCAACCTTTTTGAGCCCACGTTGGTGTGAGAGATAGTCGCTTTTGTCAATAAAGTTATGAAGAATGGTTGAGCCCCTTCCTCCTTAAATAATGTTTTAGATATGGTGTTTCCTCTATTTTGGTTTTACTCAGGTACTTCAATATTATTCCCTTAGGTTTTGCCCTTCTAGGTGGCCTTATTATCCTTTCATTTGTTGCTATTATGTCAAGTGAAACATCAAATGGCTCTTCAGGAATGTAATCAACTATTTGCAATTCATGAACAGTAGTTGCTATAGGTGTTTCTTCCCCAACCTTTCCCTCTTCCCTTAATATAGCATATTCCAGTTCACTGTAACCCTCTCCTTTTCCTACCCTCTTACCGTCTATTGTTACTGCCACTGAACCAACTACTATTAAGTCTATCTTAGGTATTTCCTCCAAATTAACCTTAATCCCATATTTTGCAAAGCCCGAAATGGAGGAAGCCTGTTTTATGTTATCACTATTAATCTCCTCAGGGTTAAGAAGGAAAAAGCTTCCTTTAAGTCTAGGAGTTGGAACTAATACTTTCTTTCTATTCTTAAGTGCTATCTCCCTAAGGTATCTCTGCGGAGAATCAGGATTTACCTTTATAACTTTAGCATTTTTAAATTCCTCCGTTAAAGAGAGTAATTTAGAGGCAGTTTCAGCTCCATAGAAGTTTGGAATCCTTCCAAATACTGGTCTAGGAAACCTCGCTATTTCTCTATCCTCAAGTAACTTCCATATAGTTTCCCTGACTCTTTGTTTTTCAATTTTAATCCTTTCTTCCATAAAAAGTTTTTAGCATAACTTATTTTTATTCCATCTTGTTACATAGGAATAGGAATGTGTTATGAAGGAGTAAATATAATAAATAAAAATAGTTATGTAATCGTTGGTAGATGACTTAACTAGTTCTCATTTCAGGTGAAAAGCCTTGGATCGTCTTTGAAGATTTCCCTTAAAACCATAGTAGCGTATGACCCTCTTGGTAGGGAGAACTCTATTGTGACTCTCCTAGCTTCATGGACATTTACGCTAGCGTTTCTGGGTTTTTCTCTAACTTTTCTTATTAGTGATATAGTCCTTCTTTTTAATGTTTTTGATAATATATTCGGAAGTTCTATTTTAGCATTTACCTCTGTATCAACATCTCCTTTTTCCCAATTCTCAGATATAAGTTTGTTTACAAAGAATGAAAGATAAGCATCTATGAAAATTAGAGAGAGATCCTTTCTTATTAAGAAGAAATCAATGCATTGACTTTCGTTTACGATATTTACTGCTTCAGTTTCATATAGGTTTATCTTCCTCCACACATCTAAGGAACCTAAGGTAGAAATTGCCCTTAACCTTAGAATCTCTTTACTCTCTTTCAGATAAGGGTCTGATAGAATTTCCCTAAATGCCTTGCAATAATCTTCCTTAACCAAGTAGAAACCTATTAAATGTGTGTTAGGCCTTATAGTTCCAAACCGCTGGTATCCGTAATAATTCGGAAATCCCTTTTCATTCAACTCATTCATTATATCATTTATTTTTTCTAATCCTTCTCCATGAATTGTTATTTTAAACCTGTTACCTGTGTGTTCAGGTCTACTTGCATTACCTATGAATGTCAATTTTGCATTTTGATTTATCGCAATCTCTTTCCCTATGAATCTGCTCGTAAGAACCAATTGCCGTGTTATTGCTCTAGTGTCCTTTATTCCCAAGTAAGAAATGCTAATGTTGAATCTTTTCCTAATAATATTCATTATTGAGAAGTGTTCAAGTCCTTTTTTCTCCAAAATATAAGCAAATTTCCTTCCATGTTTCGGGATCCATTGGGTTACAGGTTTCCCATCAACCTCTTCTTCAACAACAAAGCAATCAGGTCTACAGATAGTACCATGTACCCTTTCTTGAGTGCTATAGACTAACATGTTCAAAGCAATATCTAAAGGTATTTCTGATCTCATTTGATCGCCTAATATATCAATAATCAAAGCAATTTCAGTTTACGTGTGATAGAGTCTATAGTGGAAGAATCGTAAGGGCCTATTCCAATACATGTTTTTGTTCCAGGTTCAAGTTGCGTTTTCCCTGCATCTTCAATTAGGGACACTGGAAGTCTTAGTTCTAAGGCCTTTTTGTATATCTCCATTAATTCAACCTCGCTTTCAACCTTCAATACAACTTTGGGTTGACCTTCGTTTAACCAATTCTCCATTATTTCTCTCCATTTGTTATTTGATAAACATAGCAATATGTTTGAGACTGCAGCATGAGCAACTTGCGCAGCTATTTTGCCCTTTCCCATCTTTAAATCATTCCTAACAACAAATACCATTTTATATGTCATCTTCCACAGAGAGTTTATTAGCTTAGTAGTTTTATACTTAGAGGTGATCCTTTGAGTACAGGGATTAGATTAAGCATAAGAGAAGAGATAACACCTCCAGTATGCAGTAGCTGCTCCAAGATAATTCATCCCTCTGAGAAATCAACTACTTTATATTGTCCAAATTGCGGTCAAGTATTAATATGGAGGTGCATTAATTGCAAGAAACAAGGAATATCTTATAAGTGCCCTAATTGCGGTTTTGAAGGACCTTAGGTGATATAAATGGGAGACATGATAGTAGTTATTAAAGTTTTCCCTGAGGACGATAGAGTTGATCTAGAAAGCCTCTCAACTGAAATAGAGAAAATACTTCCAGAAAAAGTGAGGTTAGAGAAGAAAGAAAAAGAACCCCTTGCGTTTGGTTTAAACTCATTATTGCTCTATTTAATTATGCCAGAGGATATAGAACTCTCAATGGATCAGTTGGAGGAAAAAATAAATTCAGTTCCCAAGGTTAATCACGCGGAAGTAATATCAATGCATAGAGTAAGCTTCTAATCTTCTTAACCCTTCTTTATTTTTTCCAATGTTTTCCTTAATTCTTCGTAATTTGGTTCTACTTTCGGGTCGTCTGACACCCATTTATATTTTACAGTTCCATCAGGTGCAATAATAAATACTGCTCTCTTTGCTACCCCCTTTAGCAATCCTGCAAGTGAGGACAAAACCACACCATATTTCTCTATTACCTCCTTATTAAAATCGCTCAATAGGGTGAAATTTAACTTGTATTGCTCTTTAAAGGCTTTTAATACAAACGGAGAGTCCACACTTATCCCTATTACTTCAGCATCCAATTTCTCAAAATTAGAAATAGAATCCCTAAATGTGCACATCTCTTTTGTGCATACAGATGTAAATGCTCCAGGAAAGAATGCAAGAACAACGTATTTACCTTTTGAAATTATTTCACTCAGTTTTCTCTTATTTAGATCAGTGTCTGGTAATTCAAAATCTGGTGCTTTACTTCCTACTTCTACAACCATTTCTATCCTGAGAAATAATAATGTGTGTTCTTAAAAAGTTTTTATGGACTAATTTAGAGTTTAGAAGTCGATTATTTAGGTATGTTATATGAAATAAAATACAATAACCTCAACGAAGGTTGAAGTTTACTTAATTTCCATATGAGATGATTTTCAAGGAAGAGTTACTCTGGATTTCATTTCACAAACTCAAATAGCACAGATAATGAAAGAACTTTTATTCTAAGAATAATTATTTAAATTAAAGATAGTTAAATAACTAAATTTTAATATAGGTATATGAAATTATTAGCTATGAAATCCTCTTTGGTATATCTCTAGAAAGAAAACTGAGGAGCGATATTAAGGTAAAGGAAATTGAGTAGGATACAACATAGCCGAGAGCTTCATATATCGTCCCATTTAGACTTGGCCCAACTTCTAGGAAGGGTAGAATTACACTTGAATTTGGAATTGATGATGCTATGAAAATAGGTAACTGAGTGGCTCCCCAATTAGGTAATGCTTTTGCTATCATTATGTAAATGGAGTTCTTTGTAAATCCATAAACGAAGTTTAATACAATTCCTATTAATAAAGAGGAGATCAATATAGTACTCGATATTATGTACGCAATTGAACTTCTCCTAAACACTTCACCTGTCATGAAACCTAGTGAATAGAAGGCTAAGGCACTTATCACGACAGAAGCGAATATTTGGGGAAGATAAATTAGATTTCCCTGAGGTTGAAATAAGATCCAAGAGAGTAGTATTGACAATGTAACCATTAATAAGTATATTAACACTACCAAAGTTAACCCCCCTAAATATTTACCAAGAACGAATTCAGCCCTTCCTATTGGTTTAGTAAGGAAAAAGTCAACGGTGCCTTGTTCATATTCCTCTGATAAGGATCCTGAAGATATCGATAATGCTATGAAGTGAATTAACAGGGATTGGGGAAGTAAAGTCCCTACTAACCAAAGGATATTTCCTATAGCAGGTAGAATTTCCCTGAAACTGGTGTTGTCTTTAACATAGAATAAAGCTATATATACAGCCACTTCAAATATTAAGGAAAGATATATTAACACTAGAACTTTTTTCCTTGCAAGTGCCCTCCTTAATTCATATAGGGAGACCACTATTACTTTATTAATACCCTCTCCCCCTCTTAATTGCCTCAACGTAAGCCTTCTCAAGATCGTTTTCTCTCTTGAAAGATATTACTTTTCCACCGCAGTTAATTACATCCCTTAATAGTTCCCATCTCTTATCCTCGCTAATACCCACTAATAATAAACTTCCCTGACTGCTAAACTCTCTCACATAGCCTATGTTCTTTACACATTCAAAGATCTCATTACTGGGATTTGCGAGTTCTACCTCTATCCTTACCCCTAAAAATTTGCTAATTAAGTCCTCGATATTTCCAGTAAAGAAGGTCTTTCCCTTCAGAATTATAACTACCTCTTCACTTATTTTTTCTACTTCGCTCAAATCATGTGAGGAGAAAAATATTGTAACCCCCCTTCTCCTAACTATGTCCTTAAACATCTCTCTAAAGAATATATTTGCAAGAGGGTCAGTTCCTATATTTGGCTCATCCATTACTAATAATGTAGGGTTACCTATTAAGGACTCTGCAATAGCCAACCTTTGGATCATCCCTTTGCTATATTTGGAAATCTTCTTATCTCCATGATCAAGTAAACCTACTATTTTAAGATACTCGTCAATCTCCTCCTCTTTGGCTCCCTTCATTCTGCTGGATATTTTAAGTAATTGCCTCCCCGTTAAGAAGGAAGGTAGGTTAGGTAATTCTTGGATGTATCCTATTTCCTTAAATATTTCCTTATCTCTGTTACTTCTTCCTAGGATTACTACCTCTCCTGAATCCTGTTTTATTAAGTTTAGTATTATTCTAATTGTTGTTGTCTTACCTGCCCCGTTAGGTCCTAGAAATGAAGTTATCTTCCCTCTATTTACCTTAAAGTCGACATCGTCTAATATCAATTTACCTGAAAAGCTTTTCCTTATATGCATAACCTCTAGAGCATATCCACCCAATGTGGTTGCCTCTTCTCTTCTCCTTTACTTTCACCTTCCTTAACTCCTCTACGTTTATAAATGCGACTAATGAGATACCCGATTATTCCTCCTAAAATTAGGGATGAAGATATGTATATATAAGGTGGAATTTCTTGAGGGGATATACTATTGTTTACAGGAACGTTACTATCGATTAGATTTGCCTCTATCAAAATACCGTCGCCTTTAAGTATTAAGTATTTAATCATTCCGTTAGGGAGAACAATTGCATATCCTTTCAATTCTATTGTATTTACTCTAGATGATATGGTTACATTACTTCCATCCACTACATTGTTAGAGTAATTCACTTTAACTGAGTAACTTCTATTTATATTTAAAGAAAAACTTAAATTAAGAAATTTAATAGACAGATTAGTAGGATTTGAAGGTAGAAAGAATATAGTTGGGTAGGTTGAGTTGGTCTTAAAAGATGTGGAATAATTAAAGAGGTTTCCATCAATTTTTAACTTTGCCATTCCATTATAAACACTTTCGCTGACAATCAATGTGGTTGAATAGTTGCTAAAACTTAAGGATACAGCATATGTGGAATAGTAACCTGTTAAGGTTAACGCAATGAATAAATAGGCAAACATAATAAAATCTACCCTTTAATAGTTTAATTATTTGTGAAATGCCCTGCATACTCATGCAAATCTAGAAGATTGGGGAAGGTAATATAGCTTCCTATATTTAAGTAAACATACTTGTTTAAAACTCATATTCCAGGGAAAAAGTGGAGTTCTTTCTTCAGAGCCCCTTTTTAACTTCAAGAGCTTATTGATAATGCAATAAGGAATAATGATCAAAGAACGGTTAAAGTCATCTAAGCTATTATTATAGTTTTTCCTGTCTCTATTAAAATACATTTTATATTTCCACGGTTCTTGATTCATTGTAAAGAAGAGGCTTTAAGTATCTCACATTAATAAACCTATCATTGTTTTTGCTTGTAATCTATATGAAATACTACACTGATGAAATATTCCACATGTTTTTGTGAGAGCTTTTTGAGGTAAACTAGTAATTACAATTATGCAACTTAAAGAGTAGTTATTAAAACTTCTTAGAGAAGATGCAGAGTTTAGGAAATAAATTGATGAAATTCTAGGTTACATATTCAACTGTTAATACTTCAATCAGTTTAAAAAAGGTTATAAAGGAAACATTAAATTCAATAAACAGATTAATAGAGCATGATAAAGTTATTAACAATAAAGTGGAAGGGTTATCTGACGCTTAGGCTATCACACAGGGAATCACCTAACAGCCTAGTTAATATAGTGAGAAAAACTATAAGCAATCTAAGGTAAGAGATTGATAGACTAAACAGTACAGTCAGCTATATTAGTAAGAGAAGGGCTTGACTATGAGGAGCCTATAGATATCTTTTTAAAGAAGTTTTAGAACGTGAAGGAATTGATGTAAAATATATTATGGTATATTCTAACAGGAAGTAAGAAATAGGGAGAGTGCTCTTGAACTTAAAATTTTTAACTATGATAAATATAATAAATTAAATTCTCCATAAATTAAAGCCTCTAGTATTAGTACTAAAAATAGATTATTTTTAAAGATTATTACAACACTAGTAACTATTCTCTAATTGAAGGTAAGGAGTTTAGTAGAAGAAATTCCCAAAACCTTTAACTATAGGTTCAAAACTATAAAGAAATGCTAGAAATTCCATAGACTGAAAACGTAGTTCTGTTTCGACATAATAAAATCAAGATATCAAAATACGTTGAATTAAAACCCCATGAAATAATATTGGAATTGAAAACAGGATTTCCATTAAAAAGGAGATAATTAACACTAATAAAAAGGCAATTATAGCTATTAAAAGAGCACCTGTCCAGCTTACGTCGAATATAACCCTAAAAACTGCTAGTATTGCAAAGAATCCTAATAAAAAAGCAATAATTACATTAAATATTGAAAACACTGAAAAAACAATAAAGAAAATAATGTAAGAGACCATGGTAGCAACTAACGCCTTACCTAAAGAGCTTCTCTTGGAAACAAACTTTGAAGCCAACCATATAGGTATAGAAACGATGATCCAAGCTATTAGTAAGGTTAAGATTGTGTAGACCAAGTGTAAGAGTAAACCTAAATTAGCCATAAGCTTTAGTACGCATGGCACTTAAATCTTTAATGTTTAATAAACGGAATACCTATAATAATGGTCAGAATGTAACCCAAAAAGAAGAACGGTATCATTGGAATACCCCACGTAACCCAAATCTCCTCTTCTTCGCTAATCACTCCTTCCTTTACCAGTTCCTGGTACTTATCTCTCCACTCTTTATCATCTTCTTCAACCATAAACGTCTTTCTGAATTTCCTAGTCCCATCTCTTTCTATTATTTCCAAAGGGAAATAAAATCTTGAGTTAAGGAAATCCCTTATCTTCATTTTCCTAGCTATCACCTTAACAGCTAAACTCCCCTTCTTTCCTTTGTTACTCACTAAGTTAAAAACATAAAGGAAAAGCATTGAAATGGAACCGTAAAGTAGAGAGAATAGAGTAGGAAGAAAAACTTCACCGTTGAGAGAAATTAAAGTAGGGTTTAGTAGAGACATGAACAGACCTAGGATGAGGTCCGCTCCTCCTAGCATTCCAAGAAAATATAAGGGGGATAAAATTGCTAAAACTAGACCTACATTAATAGATAGTAAAATTAAATTTATGTCTTGATAGAATAAAATGTAATAAACTATGATGAATGGTGAAAGGATAACCCAAACCTTCAGATCTACCTCCCTATTTTTTATATCGAGGTAAGAAGTAACGATTAAGACAATAGATGTCGCGATCAAGCTATAATAATCACTTATCAACTCAATTTTTTTATTCAACTGGGTTAATAAAATCTGATTAAACTACCGTCCGCTTTATCATCTCCTAAAACTATCTTTAGATGTGTTAGTTAGGGAATTCATGCGGAGGAAGGTAGTTACGGGAGAATCAGAGATGAGCATTAAGGAGGCTGCTAAAAAAATGTTTGAGAATTCAATAGGGTCTCTATTAATATATAAAGAGGGAGAGCCTCTGGGAATAGTTACCGAGAGGGATATAATAAAAGCCATTGCGTTGGGAAAGGGACTTGATTCTAAAGTGAAAGAAATAATGACAGACAGACTTTACTTTGTATATGAGGAGGACGATATTTCCCAGGCTGCTGGAATTATGACCACTAAAAAAGTAAGGCACTTAGTTGTTATCAACAGGGAAAGTGGAAGAGTATCTGGAATAATATCTATTAGAGACGTTGCTAAAGCATTAAGCTATATGGAGTTTGAAGGTTTCAGTTTTTGGTAAATCATTTTCTTGCCGTTGACAACAGTTTCAGATAAGTCGTGAAGTTTACATCATTTGATATTATTTAAAATTCCTAACCCTTTTAACGCTATTAAGTAAGCTGAGGCTGTATGCCTATCAAAACCCCTCTCCTTCATTACTTTCTCATGCTCCTCAGAATTAATAGTACCCTTTGGATTAACCAAGATAACGTTAAACCTAACCTCAACGCTTTAATAACACCATGAATTAGCATTTGTTTCTTAGCAAACTTGCTAATCTTTCTATTACCACTTCTACTTTTCTCGAACTTCCTACTCTTTATGAGGAATAAGTCCTCGAATACTGCATAATCAACACTGATCCTTGAGAGGAAATTAAGGACTTGCAAGAGAGCGTTCAATCTTAAAGCCCTAGCCTTATCTTTCGGAAAGCCTGGTCTGTTAACTTCTGAATACAACCATGTCTTAGTAGTAATTACTCTATCATCCTTATCAGTAACAACAATGTTCAACCTATCACTATTCAAATCGAAACCAGCAATCAAACCATAACCCTTCATCTTAGAGTTGAAAAGTGCTTCAAGTATAGCCAAAACGGTACCTGAAGGTTAATCATTGGATAATGTTTGAAGGAAATTATTGTTCCATAACCTTCCTCCTTTTATTTGCTAACTCCTCCAGTTCTTGAAGTAATGGTAACTACTATTTACCGAAACAAGCTTTATCAACATCCCACTCCTTGCTCCACGGATCTTTAACCTTGATTAAAACGCTATCATCTAAAACGTGGAACTTAATGTTGATATTACCTTTATCGCTTTTATTTCCTCTACTCCCAAACCAGAACCTCTTGACGTTAGCGTGGATTATCTTATCTTTCTCCTCCCCCTCTAAAAGTCCTTCAACAATAGTCTTGGCTTACTTTAAAGCATTCTCTAAGTATACGTAGTTTGGTAAGACATTATAAAATTTCCTAGTTAACTCATCTACACTCCTTCCCTCAAACAAGGGCTTAATAGCATTCTTAACTACTTGTGAATAAACCCTGGCAATCTTCACAAACCTCTCCTTCTCGTTGAAAACTACTTTACCGTTGTAACGAATTGGAAGTTGTCCGAAGCTTCCCTTGAACCAATTATCTTACTCATCGTCTGGTAGGATAACAATTACAATAACCTCTCTGTCCAATAAACCCTTAATCTTTTCATGAATGCTCTTTGGAACGTAGATTGCATATTTTGGGTCTCCATACTTGTCATGACCCATTGATGAGATCTTTGAGTGAAATGTAACTTGAATCATATATTATTAATTGCGGAAAAGCCTATAAATTTTTACGTTAACATTTCATTGGAAGGTGCCACTATGAAGTCGATGAGCAATGTGAGGTGGAGGAAGACACATAATGAAACTCTCCATGCCTTCGAAGGGAGTTAGTCCCGTAGACGGCACGGAGAGGGAAATAAGGGGTATGAGGACGGAGGTTGAATATAAACTCATGATACCTTAATGAAGGTCCAACCTCCTTAAAGCTTTTCCTTATTCCTATATCATTAATGACCATTTACAAACAATCCCTAAAGATTGAAAACATACGATTATAGAAGTAATATTATGTTAGTTATTTACCAGAGGTGAATTAAAATTCATACTATGTAATATCCTTTTAATCACTGCACATCCAATTTCATCCATGATTAAGTAAAACCTAATCCGTGACCTCCTGATCGCTAATAGATTATGATCTTCCCTTTGAGAGGTCTTTGCTAAAAACACTTATTTCCATTCATTCCCTTTCTAATATTTCATAAGGGCTTTCTGTTGGCCATTCAGGTAAGAGGGAATTAAACATAATACCTGCTACTGCTACATATCTTAAAGTCTCAGCTCCTGTGTTCACGACTCTATGAGGTAAGTTCTCCTTAATGTAAACTGAGTCCTCTTCAGATATTTCAAACCTCTCCCCATTTATTTCAACATATCCTTTACCATTTAATACGAAATAGACTTCCTCGCAATTATGCTTATGTAGAGGTGTTGACCCATTTGGTTCTACCTCCACTACCCCCAAAACCAAAGTTCTATTCTCAAATCCATTCTCAGGATATATGATTTTCCAGTCTTTAACTCCTCTCTTTCTCTCCATTGCTGATCCTGATTTCCATTCACTCCTTCTTATGATTCTTCTGCTCATGGAAATGAAGAAGGAATTGAAAATTTAATTTTTTGCTTCAATAGTGGATTACGCCTAAATCCCTTAGCTTCCGAATCTCTGTTTCTGAATAGCCCAGATTATTTAAAATCTCTTTAGTATTCATTCCCTTATCTGGAGGATTGCCGTCTTTATGTGGCCTAGAACCATTAATAACTAAGGGATTTATCTTACCCTCTTCAAAATCTATTCCTCTCATCTTAAAGAATTCGCTCTCAAGGACTTCCTTTATTGATGCAACGAATGAATATGGGATGTCCTTTCCTCTTAAAGTCTTCTCTATTTCCTCCTTGCTCATTTCCTTTAGTTTATCCTGGACTACCTTAACCGACTCCTCATCGTAAGCCTTATCTCTTAGTTCTTGTAGACCCATAGCATTGCAAAAGTTCTGCCAAAACTTCGCTTCTAAAGCCCCTAAGGTGAAATATCCGTCCCTGCATTTATACACATTATAACATGGATATAATCCATTCAATATTAAATTCCTTGAATAGAGGTTGAAAATGTTAAATATCAAAGCAGTTTCTGTCATTGACACTTCAATAAATCCTCCCTTTCCTTCCTTTAGCTTGGCCAAAATTCCAATTAATGCAAATAACGAGCCAGAGATGTCCGCTATTTGAGTGGGGAGAACTTGTGGGTTTTTCTCTGAAATTTCTTTACTTAACAACCCCGTTATAGCTACGTAATTTAAATCGTGACCGGATCTTTCACTCAAGCAGTTGTCAATACCGTATCCTGTAAGAGAGCAATATACTATGTTTTCGTTTATTCTTTTCACTCTTTCATAGTCAATTTTTAGCTTCTTTGTAACACCAGGTCTAAATGATTCAACTATTACATGGCTCACCTTAACTAGTTTGTAGAAAAGATCAAGCCCCTCACTTGATTTCAAGTTAATACTTACACTCTTTTTACCTCTATTAAGAACATTGAATAGGTTCTTATCTATTTCTCTCATATAATCTCCACTACCTGTGTCCTCGATCTTTATAACCTCTGCTCCCAAGTCAGAAAGCAATAGAGTGCATAGTGCACCAGGTAAAAGTCTTGTTAGGTCTAATACCCTGATCCCTTCAAGCATAGGGGAAATTTAATTTTAAAATTAAAAAGAATTAAGGACTCTTGAGTGAGGATTATAATTAAGAAAGAAAATTTCTTGCATTTATCGGTGGGAAAGGTGAATATTGATATCTCAGTTTTCTCAGGAGATAGGCCCAAGAAAGGTGAAAGGGTTAATGCCAAAATAATAATTTCGTTGGGAGGAGCTGCTTGTAATTACGCAGCTTTCGTATCTTATTTGGGACACAGGAGTGCGCTCGTAGCTAAAATATCTGAGGACTTCAGAGACTACATATTAAGCGAAATGACTAAGAAGGGAATAGAGACTAAGTATCTTATAATATCTAAAGGTGAGCAAAGCGTCAACGTAATATTTGTAGATGAGGATGGTGAAAGGAGTATGTATTCTAACCCTGGAATGGCCGAGACTTTATCGATAAGTGATTATAAGAATATTGAGGATGTAACTGTAATCCACTTCGCTTCTGTGAAACCTTCAATTATTACAAAGGTAAATGCGAGATTAATAACCTATGATCCAGGGCCATATGTAGACTTAATTAATGAGGAAGTAATTAAAAAAGTAGATATACTTTACTTAAATAAAAGTGAATTCATGAAAGTGAACAAGATAATTGGGGAAGACAAAGTAATAATAAAGAAGGGAGAGGAAGGTGCTGAAGCCATGATAAGGGGAGAGAGGTGTATAGCGAGGGCCCCTAAGGTAAATGTTAAAGATACTACAGGTGCAGGTGACATATTTGATGCATCTATGAATTACTCTTTGATAGAAGGGAAAAGTGTTGGAGAGTCATTAGCATTTTCAGTGGCCTTAGCCTCATTAAAGACTGAATTACCAGGTGCTCAAAACTTTCCTGACAAAAACTATGCAATCAAAATGATAAGCAATGGTGATGTAAAACTTGAATGTAAATAGGTTTTTTGCATTCATTGATATAGACTATTTCTTTGCTCAGGTAGAGGAGAATTTTAATCCAAGTTTAAGGGGAAAGCCAGTTGTAATATGTGTTTTTTCAGGAAGAACTAAGGAAAGCGGGGCTGTTGCAACAGCAAACTACGTAGCGAGGAAATATGGCGTAAAAGCAGGTATGCCCATAAGCGAAGCTAAAAGGTTACTTAGTGGTATTGATGCGTTCTTCCTACCTATGAGAAGGGAATTTTATGTGAAAGTCTCCAATGATTTAATGAACTACCTCAGGGAAAAATACAGAAAAGTTGAAATAGTAAGTGTTGATGAGGCATATGTTCAATACGATAACGTTGTTTTTGAGGAAGCCGTATCTGATGCGTTAAAAATGAAAGAGGAAATTCTGAAGAAGTTTAATCTTAGAGTAACAATAGGGCTCTCTCAGATTAAAGTAATAGCAAAAATTGCTTCAGAGGAAGCAAAACCCGATGGATTTAAGGCTGTTGGGCCAAATGAGATACTTGATTATGTTCTAAACCTAAAAATAGGTAGAATACCTGGTATAGGAAAGAAAACTGAGGAGAAATTAAGAGGGATTGGAATAGAACGTTTGAAAGATCTAAAGGGTTTAAGTTTTAATGAATTGGGTAAAGTATTAGGCATCGCTAGAGCTAAATACTTGCTTAAATTGGCTAATTTAGAATTAAATGAGGAAATAATAGAGAGGAAGAAAAAGCAGTTCAGTAGGACAATAACTTTGCCAAAGAATTCAAATGATATAGTTTATATCAAACCCTATTTAAATAATATAGTTAAGCAATTATATTCTAAAATAAATGGTTTACCTAAAGTAGTAGGAGTTATAGTAATAACAGACAAGTTAGAGGTAATCTCTAGGGTAAGGAAATCTAGCTCTCTAATAAATGAGGATAGAGCAAAGGAAATAGTAGAAAAGCTTTTAGGCGAAATCTTTAAGAGAGGAGTAATTGCTAGGAGGATTGGTGTTAAAGTTAGTGAAATTACATATAGCTCACGATCGATAGAGGACTTCATTTAATTAATACCTTCTAGCTAGATTTTTTTTATAGTTCATAATAGTATATGTTATTTATTAAAGAATATTAATATTTTAAGAAAACTGAGAGCAAACCTAGATTTGTAAGCTAAAATTGGCTCCCTCTCTACCCTGAACAGTAGACACAAAAACCCACTAGCGTAGCCTTAAGTTTTCCATTTAATTAAAGTAGTTTTGGTATTACTGTAAAAGGCGACGCGTTCGGTATTTTGTAAATATCGTTACCCATTAAGGTGTTACTGGGCGTGATCCATTAGGAGAGTTACGCAATAGGTAAACATGCGGCATTAAAATACTTAAAAGTAAAGAAAACTTACTGAATAATAGTATAAAATCAAAAAAATATATTGAATGCTTAATCTATAAAATAATATAAGAAAACTGAGGGAAGGGATAAAAATCCTAGAAATAGCCATATTCTATCATAGCCAACTAGATAAGAAAGCGAGGGAAATAGGAAACCGCAAGCTAGTCCGCTTAGTTGCCAAAATAAGTTCGTCATACCTGTTGCTGTACCCATAGAATTTGATTCTTTCCTCGATAATATTATCATAGTAGAGGGAACCATGAGAAACCTGAAGAACCCCAACGATAGAGAAACTGGTATTAAGATTAAGTAATTGGATGTTAGTGAAAATGCAGTTATTAATGAAGCCGAGCAGGTAGATGACATCAATAAAACTCTTTTAGGTCTAATAAACTTTAATATAGCATTAGAGAAAATTACTGAAAAAATTCCAGCAACTGCAGTTAAAGAATAAACTATCCCAGCGTCGGTTGGTGTCAAACCCCGGTCTATTAAAAACCTATATAGAAAAAGTGCCATACTCCAATACCATAGGAAAAATACAAAACCTCCAATTGATATTAGAAAAACGCTTTTCTCTCTTATTATCCTTATGGAGGAATTATTTCTAAGTGAAGTCGATTTTTCCATTTTGATAAAGGAGAGCGCTAAAAGAAGACAGATTATAGAGGAAAAGTAATAGGAAAACTTCCATCCTAAATGAATTGAAATTGAAGGTATTATTATCCCGCTAAGAAAAACAGATAATGGGCCTGAGATTGTGTAAATGGTTAAAGCTCTTTCCCTGGACTTTCCTTTCAATTGAGATATTAAAGTCTTAACTGATGCTGGATAAACAAAACCGGCAGCCAAACCCATTATAGAGTTAACAATTATTTCTTCCTCAATGTTATTTAATTCTGCAACTAAAATTAACGAAGCAGACAATAGGCAAAGTGAAAGGGGGGCGACCTTCCTCTCTCCTAATTTGTCTGAAAGTACTCCTGAAGGCAGTTGAGCTAAGGTGTAGGAGAGGAAGAAAACTGTGTAAATTATTCCATCTACCTGTAGTGTGGGGTTTAAGTTCGAGAAAGGTGAGGTTAGACTCCAAATAAACCTTGAAAAGAAGGCCATGAAACATGAAGATGTTACTACAAAGACAACAAAAACTTCCTTAAACATGAAAATATATTATAGTAGAGTCTCTTAAAAGCTCTTTCATCAAACTAAAGATACTCAAAGGTTTTTGACAAAAAGGGCGACAAATCTCGCCACTAGAAGGGGCGAGGTAAGGGTTTTTAAACAAGCAATCTATTTCTTCCTGTCGAGTCCTCTACTGGTTAATACATGGAAGATCAGAAATGGGAGCTGATTTCTCCCACAATGCTACGTGAGGGAATCCACTAAGTTGAGTTCAAGAATAAGCAAGAACAATGAGTACTGGAATTCCTTCTTTACCCTTTTGAGGTTGAAGAGAGAGGGAAGAGTACTACCATTCATGATACACGACTCCCCACCTAGATACTGGAACGACAAGGATGGGAAGAGGAAGCTATTGATCGTTGTAGACAGGACAAGTACGTGGTGAGTGAGGAGGGCAACAAGGATAATGCTCAAGGACTTTCACCTAGCGGTGAAGTTCGTAGGTTAGTTGAGGTGATAAGGGGTGCAGGGTATTCTTGAAATTAGGCACGATGAGACAATGGGAGGATGGTACACCTTCATCGCAGTAGAGGTACGGCTGAATACTTTTCAAGTCAATAGGTTTTTTTGTATTTATTCACTTGAACTTTCATGATGAGAGATACTCTCCCACGTAAAGGCAGGGTGGATGGGGGTTTATAAAAGGGGCTGAATCCTTTCTCACGTTAATAGAAATCTTTTTATATTCATTTATTATCAACCAATTTTGTGGAGAGACTACTGAGACCCAAGGAGGCTTGCCAACTGCTCAGCATTTCATACTCAACACTCCTACGGTGGATTAGAGAAGGGAAAATAAGGGCAGTAACGACTGAAGGAGGGAAGTATAGGATACCTTACA